>Ga0307992_1000079_pt1 | contig 61161 bp, 48 predicted proteins | sample EllFjometagen133_FD_203162 | JGI IMG/M metagenome (GOLD analysis project Ga0307992, IMG submission 203162) | Marine microbial communities from Ellis Fjord, Antarctic Ocean - #133 | ecosystem: Environmental > Aquatic > Marine > Unclassified | place: Southern Ocean | collected 2014-10-08
AGTGTATTAATTTCTCTTCCCATTTCCTGTGATATAAATCCAAGTTTTTTCCCAATAGGAGATCCTTTGGATACATTTTCTAAAAAATACTCACAATGGGTTTTTAACCTGACTTTTTCTTCAGTAATATCAAGCTTTTCGATGTAAAAAATTATTTCCTGTTCAAGTCTGTTAGTATCAAAATTATCAGTTGAGATAAACTCATGTAAATTGTTATTCAATCTTTGCCTGATCCTGTTAATCCTTTCTTTTTCAAGTGGCTCAACCTGTTGAAGAAATAATTCAATCATTTTCACTCTTTCAATTATATCTTTTTCCAAAACTTTTCCTTCACGTGTACGGAAGCTGATCAATTCTGTGATAGCTTCTTTAATACAAAGTATTACCTTTTCCCACTCCTCTTCATCCAATTCATCATATTCAGATTTCACGGTATCCGGTAATCGCATAATAGCAGGTAATAACTGTTCATTCTGCTCAATATTAAGTTCACCTGTTATCTCTTTTAACTGCTTGTAGTAGTTTAGTATTACACTCTTGTTGATATTAGCCGTCTTTTCGTCTTCTAACCTGTCAATATAAATATTAAACTCCACTTTTCCACGATCAAGTTTTTGTTTCAGAAGATTACGGATCTCTAATTCTTTCTCTTTATATATATGAGGGATTCTTGCATAAATATCAATCTGTTTGCTGTTTAGCGATTTAACTTCGATATTAAGTTTTCTCCCCTGAAATTCGCAAATGGTTTTTCCAAAACCTGTCATTGAGTGGATCATAGATGTGTTTTTTAACAAAGTTACAATAATAGATAGACTTTTCAATTTTTCACTTAACCACAACCTTGGTTTTCCATCTGCCGGTAAGGTAATAGAGGTATGAGAAGACGGCACCGGCCAGCCAACCAATGGGGAATGCCCACCATATACCTGTTTCATCAATGCTTTTTGACAGTAAGTATGCAATGGGGACTCTAATAAACCAGAGGGATAATAGTGTAATGAACATAGGTATAAGCGTATCACCTGCTCCCCGAAGGGCACCATTTATGGAAAACATAATAGAGAAAACGATATAAAATGAACCGACGATCATCAGATATTCATACCCGATCCGTATTACCTCAGGATCAGGGGTAAAGAGTTCCATTAAAAATTTACCAAATACAATTATCAGGATACTAACCGATACTGATACCATCGATGACATAAGAATAGTTTCTTTCAGTCCCTTTATAGCACGTCGGGTTTTACCTGCTCCCAGGTTCTGACCAACAAAAGTTGCCAGGGCAGCAGCAAAGTTCATAGCCGGTAGCGATGCGATTGAATTGATCCGTATTACGACAGAATATGCGGCTATTACATTGGTGCCAAAAAGATTTACAATTGTCATGACAGCCATCATTCCCAGTGAGACAAATGTATGTTGTATCCCGGTAGGCATTCCAATCCTGAAGCTTTTCTTAAACAGACCTTTGTCGAAAGTCAGGTTCTTCAAGCTAAATTTTATTATCTTATGTGTGGAATTGAGATAAATAATGGCAGAAATAAATGCTATTCCTTGCGACAGAATAGTAGCAATTGCTACTCCTTTGATACCCCATCTGAAAACCAGTACAAACAAAAGGTCAAAACCAATGTTCAACAAAGTTGAAATGATAAGAAAATACATAGGGGTTTTTGAGTCGCCCAGTCCGCGTAAAATAGCACTTGTACCATTGAAACCAAAGAAGACAATCATCCCGGTAAGATATATACTTAGATAATCCTTTGCACCCGGTATAATTTCTTCAGGTAGTTGAATAATACGCAATAATTGCTCGGTGAAGGTTATCCCGATAAATGTAACAAGAATAGATGCGAAAAACAGAAAGATGAACAAGGTATCAATCATTTTTCGCACTGTTTGAAAATCCCTGGCACCAAAAAACTGGGCAATTACAATAGTGGCACCTGAAGCAATTCCAATTATCAGGGCAATCATTGTAAAAATTATTGGGAAAGAAGCTCCCACGGCTGCCAAAGCTTCTTTACCTATAAAATTTCCAACAATTATACTGTCTACAATGTTGTATAGTTGCTGAAAAACATTTCCCATCAACATCGGAAGAGCAAACTGAAAAATAAGTTTTCGTTCACTGCCAGTTGTGAGATCTTTCATATTACATCAAATTGCCTGCGAAAGTAGAAATAATTATTGAACAGGTTCAAGCTCTACAGTAAAATGTCTCATGATTGGTGCTTCCCATAAAATTCGTAACCCTTTTCTATATTCATTTCTTCGGTTATATACCCTGGCTAATGAAGCAGCTATATAATCTATATGATTATTTGTATATACTCTTCGTGGTATTGCGAGACGAAGCAGATCAAGTTTGGGGTACCTGTTTTTCCTGGTAACAGGATCCCTGTCTGCAAGTAAAGCGCCAATTTCAACACACCTGACACCTCCATCAATATAGAATTCTGTAGCTAGTGTTTGGGCAGGAAATTCTTCTTTAGGTACATTAGGCAGGAACCGTTTGGCATCGACAAATATTGCATGGCCACCGAATGGTTCCTGAACAGGAATACCTTGATCTTTAAGTAGCTTGCCAAGGTAATGCACCTGGTTGATCCGTGATTCAAGATAATCATATTCTGTTCCTTCGTATAATCCCTGAGCAAGTGCCTCCATGTCTCTCCCTGATAATCCTCCGTAGGTTATAAACCCTTCAAACATAATATTGTAAGTTGTTGCTTTCCTGTAAATGTCTTTGTTGCGTAATCCGATAAAACCTCCCATATTTACAATCGCATCCTTTTTGCTGCTCATCGTCATCCCATCAGCGTATGAGAACATCTTTCTCACAATCTCACGGATACTTTTTTCTTTGTATTTATCTTCCCGGGATTTGATAAAAAATGCATTTTCGGCAAAACGAGCTGAATCGTAAATAACCGAAACTTCATATTTCTTCGCCAGTTCATGAATATTTTTCAGATTATCAAGACTTACAGGTTGACCACCGGCGCTGTTACAGGTGAGTGTAACAATAATAAAAGGAATTTTTCCCTTTTGGTTTTCTTTCAGCACTTTTCCAAGTTTATCAAGGTCTATATTCCCTTTAAAAGGATGATAAACAGTTGTGTCAAAAGCTTCATCAATAGTGCAATCAACCGCAACTGCTTTTCTAAACTCAATATGTCCTTTTGTTGTATCAAAGTGCGTGTTTCCTGGTATTATATCTCCTTCTTTAATAAGTGCCGAGAATAGTACATTTTCAGCTGCACGTCCCTGGTGGGTAGGCAGGAAATATTCAAATCCGGTTATTTCTTTCACTGCATTTTTTAATTTTTCATACGAAGAAGCACCTGCGTAGCTTTCATCTCCCTGCATCAGGGCCGACCATTGTTTATCACTCATAGCTCCTGTTCCTGAATCGGTGAGCAGGTCGATAAATACCTGTTCGCTTTTCAGATTAAAAAGGTTGTACTTTGCATTCTTTATCCAATTGAGTCTTTCATTTTTTGTGCTTTTATGAAGAGATTCAACCATTTTTATTTTATATGGTTCGGCAAATGGTAAGTCCATGTTGTTATTTTTTGAATTGGTTATATATGTAAGAATAATTGTTGTAAAAATCATGAGATGGTGTTACTGATATAACACCGGGAGTGGTATTTCTACCGGAGGGAATTAACAGGAAGAAAAACCGTCCCTGTTTTTTATGTTTAAATATTGCCTGAGGGCTTTGATCTTAAAGAATATCATTTTGCTATATGCTACTTACTACTCAGTGCCTTTTCCTTACTCACCTAACTCACCTAACTCACCTTTTTGCTTTAGGTACATATTAGTTATTTATCAACTATTACTTATTTTTGCAGTAAATAACAAAGTTAAGAAAATTAACAAAACGTGATTACGTTAAGAAACATAACAGGTTGATTTTGAAAAATTTTACATGAATGAAAAAAATACTACTAATATTATTATTTATCAGCTTTGGTACTAGTCTTTACGGACAGTTAGATTCGGTTAAAGTAAACCGACCGGATATAAATGAACTGATGAACACACCTGACACAATAGTATTAATTGAAAAAGATACAATATATATCACTAATGATTTTTTTGCATTAGATACATTGTACTGGAATAAAATGATGAATGAGTTAAATGATTCAACCAGGGTGGCTGTGGAGTACCTTATGTCGTATTACATGAATAATGAAATATGGAAAAATGCTGATGATCCTTTACGTCATGCGCTGTACTGGATTGCCTGGTATGTGATAAATAGTCCTGTTGATTCAACCATGAAATATCTCGAATCCTATCCCTATAATAATCTAAATAATACCACTCTCCCAAAAGATACGATTTTACAACAGTTAAGATCATTGTCTGACAGTACAATGGAAACACAAATTGATACAGTAAAATCAGAACAATTATTGGATATTAGTGATACAACTTTTACCCAACCGATATTAGCTGATTCTATGCTATTAACAGACTCTTTAATAGCAGCTGGTCAGGATTCGGTTGTTGCTACAGAAATGGAAGCGCAGGAACCTGATACATTGCTTTTACAACTGGCTGATTCTACAATTATCCATATGGGAGATTCCTTAAAACTATATATTACTGATACTCTTGATATTCCGTTTCTCGAAATTAACGAGCCCGGGATTGGTGATTCATTAAGATATGCTGTGAATCTACTTATTGAAGAGATAAGAAAAGATTCAATGCTGGTTTGGATGATGAATCTGGCTAATGATTCAACAAATGTATGGGTTAACAAGAAAGGAAAAAGTTTTTCCAGGTTTTGGTTAAAGAATGAAGTGATGGACTCAATCGGACTATGGATGGAAAATGTTGGTCGGAAAGGCATAAAGCTAACTTTGGATGATGGTGTATATTTCAGGAAGTTCAGCAGGAATAAAAAAATTGATGATTTTAAGTTTGAAGAAGAAAAGCCGGATGCTGATCTTCGTAAGATAACCCCGGTGGTAGTTAAGCCGGTTTATTGGAAATTCGGGGCTGAAACGGGAATCAACTTTACACAGGGATATTTATCAAACTGGGTTAAAGGTGGAGAGAGTTCTGTTTCAGCACTTGGAGATTTTACTTCATTTGCCAATTACACGAAAAACAAGACCAAGTGGGAAAATAACTTCCGGTTTAAATATGGATTAATGAAAACGGGAGAAAAAGGATTGAGAAAAAATGATGATTTATGGGAGATAAATACAAAATTCGGACAAAAGGCTTTTGGTAAACTTGGCAGTGATATAATGAAAAAGCATGGGAAGGAAAGTCTGAAAAATTGGTATTACAGTTTTCTTGTTAGTTTGAAGAGCCAGGTTGGGTTTGGTTATAATTACCCTAACGATTCTGTAATTGTATCCTCTTTTATGTCACCCGGTCACCTGTTTTTTGCACTTGGTCTGGATTATAAACCCGGGAAAACTACATCAATATTAATATCTCCGATAACCTCAAAATCGACAATTGTGCGGGATACTGTTAATATAGACCAAACCAAATATGGACTGAATCCTGACAGGAAAATAAAATCTGAAATGGGAGGGTATTTGAAAGCAAAATTTCTGTTAAACATTAACGACAATATCTCACTTGATAATAAGCTTACTTTGTTTACAAATTATTTAGAAAATCCCCAAAATATTGATATTGACTGGGAAGCTACTCTTAAGATGAGAATAAATTACTATATTAATGCTAATATTTCAACTCATCTTATTTATGACGATAATACAAAGGTGCCGTTGTTTAATGATGAAGGGACTAATATCGGTTCAGGTCCGAGAACACAATTTAAGGAATTAATAAGTATAGGTTTTACTTTTGAGTTTTTGTAACTATTCAGTGTCTGGGGAGAAGATGAGAAGGGGAGAAGGGGAGAAGAGGAGAAGAGGAGAAGATGAAATGAGTGAATGCTAAAATGCTTAAATGAGGAAATAAGGAGAAGAAGGGATGAGGAGAAGAAATAATGAGGGGATGAGGTAATGAGTAAATGCTAAAATGCTTAAATGAGGAGATGAGGAGATGAGGAAATAAGGAGAAGAAGGGATGAGGAGAAGAAATAATGAGGGGATGAGGTAATGAGTAAATGCTAAAATGCTTAAATGAGGAAATAAGGAGAAGAAGGGATGAGGAGAAGAAATAATGAGGGGATGAGGTAATGAGTAAATGCTAAAATGCTTAAATGAGGAAATGAGGAGAAGATGAGAAGATGAGAAGATGAAATGAGGGAATGCTAAAATGCTTAAATGAGGAGATGAGGAAATGAGGAAATGATTGAATAAATAAAGTTTATAATATATTTTGCATTTTTGAAGACTGCCGACTGAAGACTGCCGATTGAATTATTATAGATCCTTTTTAAAAATCCTGAATTGCTTATATAATTCCCCTCCAACCTTTTCGACTTCTCCCAACATTTTGGTATTGGTTTCAAGAATAAGGTGACTTTCGAGTTCTTTTATCCCATTAGCGATTGCAGTTTCGAAGAATTTTGCTGCCATAACAACGTTAAGTCCCTGGTTTTGATATTTTGGTTTTATCGCTCCAAGCAGGAGATTCACCCGGTCTGTATTTTTCATTGCTTTTAAAATCTTAAGAATTCCAAATGGGAATAATCTGCCACGCGATTTTTGAAGTCCCTCACCAAAATCAGGAATACCTATTGCAAAACCTATTACCTCATCATCAAGAGTGATAATTTTTACATATTTTGGATTCAGGATCGGTATATATTGATTAGCCAGTTTTTTCATCTCATCCTCTTCAATAGGAACGAAACCATAAATATGACTGTAACATTCATTCATTAATCTGAGTACAGGTATTATATATGGCTTTAATTCTTTTCGCTTTGTAAATTCCTGCAGAACGAAGCCTTCTTTCCGGGAAGCTCGTTGAAATATTCTTTCATAAACCTCAGGTACTTTTTCAGGTACCGGAATAACAAAATCAAGAAGGTCTACATCTTTTATATACCCTTCATTTGCTACCATATCTACCATATATTCATGATTACATGGAGTAGCAATAATTGCACGATGCTCAAAGCCCTCGATAATAAAACCCTGTGGGTCCTTGTCAGAAAACCCAAGCGGACCTACCAGTTTATCCATTCCTTTTTTTCTTGCCCACTCTTCAACAGATGATATTAACTCATGTAAAACTTCCTGGTTATTTACTGATTCAGGCAGAAAGAATCTTGCTCTTTTTAAATTATTTCGTTTGTTATGATTCTTGTTAACAATTCCCATAATTCGACCGACAACCTCATTATCCTTATAAGCCAAAAAAAGTATTGTATCTGAATATGAGTATGCTTTATTCTCTTTCGGATTAAGGAACTTCCACTCATCTGAGTATAAAGGAGGCACCCACGTTTTATGATCTTTATGCAATTTATCCGGCAAATAAATAAATTTTCGCAGGTCGCTTTTTGATTTAACTTGTTTTATTTGAACGGGCATAGTAAAATATATATTTTATGTATAAGCAAGAGATATTTAATATAATAGTCGTTAATGACCGGATAAATATAAGCAGAAATATACATTTTTTTTTGATATTACATTAAATCCGCAAGATGAATGAAATTTCGTATTTCACTCTATAATTTTTTAACTTGTCTTGCAATTTTTTCCTTTATTTTTTTGTAGGATGGAGGCGGTCCGGTTCTTGCCTTTTTATCATCAAAAGCTATCTTTACTCCAAGTCCTTTGTTTTTCATCTTATTACACCAGCATTCCTTATGATTTCCTGCCTCTTTCATTTCATCGGACCAGTCCTCAAGGCATGCATAGTACAACTTCTTATGCTCCTCTGTTAAATCAATTACTTTCATTTTAGCGCATTTATTTATTTCTGGAACAATAATTTATTCATAATTACTAGTGTAATTCTTTTTTTCTTCTTGGTTCTGTTACAAACTCCGTAAATACTTTTCGCTCCTCTTTACTTAAGTCATAGATAGCTCGTTGATCTTTCTCTTTAAGGTAACGGATACCTACATTTAGCATCATCAAAGAGATTTTCATTTTCTCTTCTTCCGATAATGATGTTGCTAACAGCTTTTCTATACCTGCAAGGCGTTCACTATCATATTGTTCTATATGTGCCAGTAGATCAAAAATAGCTTTGGGAAAAGATTTCCATAAGACTTCTTCTCTATTTTCTTTCATAAAAATTTCTATTAAATGAGAGAAAAAGGATCGCATAAAAGTCAGAGAGCCATATCTGAACAGAGGAAATAATATATCTTCTGTAATCAGGGCTTGCAACAAATCAGAATCTTTTGCTTTTTTGAGTGAGCGGGTTAGCTGGGCTTTGCCAGCATTATATTCATTGGTGATAATTAATGAATGCAGTAAATTGAAATGTAAGTGTATATTGTCTTTGTTTATCTCTAAACCTTGTTTAAATATATCTATTGCTTCTTCAAAATTTTCCATTTTTAAGTAAGCATATCCCATATTATTATAAGCGTTATCATTTTTCGGATTGATTTCTATGGCTCTTTTGTAGGCGTTTATGGCTTCATTGTATTTTTTCAAACTATCAGAAACATACCCAATATTATAATAAGCGTAATCGCTTTTCGGATTGATTTCTATTGCCTTTTTGTAGGCGGCTATGGCTTCATTGTATTTTTTCAAATTACCATAAACATTTCCCATATTATTATAAGCGTTATCATTTTCCAGATTGATGTCTATGGCTCTTTTGTAGGTGTTTATGGCTTCATTGTATTTTTTCAAACTACCATAAACATTTCCTATATTATAATAAGCGGTATCGCTTTTCGGATTGATTTCTATGGCTTTTTTGTAGGCGGCTATGGCTTCATTGTATTTTTCCAAACGGCCATAAACATTTCCCATACTAGAATAAGCAATATCGTTTTTTGGATTGATGACTGTTGCTTTTTGATAGGCGGCTATGGCTTCATTGTATTTTTTCAAACTATCATAAACATATCCCATATTATAATAAGCCTCATCTTTTTTCGGATTGATTTCTATGGCTTTTTTGTAGGCGTCTATGGCTTCTTTGTATTGCTTTAATTCATCATAAGCATTTCCCATATTATAATAAGCACTATCGTTTTTCAGATTGATGACCGTTGCTTTTTGATAGACGGTTATGGCTTCTTTGTATTGCTTTAATTCATCATAAGCAATTCCCATATTATAATAAGCTCTATCGTTTTTCGGATTGAAGACTGTTGCTTTTTGATAGGTGGCTATGGCTTTCTTGTATTGCTTTAATTTATTATAAGCAATTCCCATATTATTATAAGCACTATTGTTTTTCGGATTGATGACTGTTGCTTTTTGATAGGCGGCTATGGCTTTCTTGTATTGCTTTAATTTATCATAAGCATTTCCCATATTATAATAAGCAGTATCGTTTCTCGGATTGAAGACTGTTGCTTTTTGATAGGCGGCTATGGCTTTCTTGTATTGCTTTAATTTATCATAAGCAATTCCCATATTGTAATAAGCAGTATCGTTTTTTGGATCGATGACTGTTGCTTTTTGAAGGGCAGTAATAGCTTCTTTGTATTTTTTTGACTTATAATAAACATCGGCTTCCAGAAGATATTCTAAATCGTTATCTTTTTTATCCAGTATTTTCGGATCTATTGCTTTGCTCATCATAAGGGCTTCTCTTTGGTATTTTACCTGTATTTCTGAAGGTTGAAGTCTGGCTGCATATCTGAACTTTAGGTATTTGGATTTTAATTCTTGGGAGGTGTATATTACGCTTAAAAAATCCACAAACAGTTTGGCTATACCGTCAGGGCTTTCGTTTATCTCAAAACAGATACGCATAAGCGGCTCCTTAAGTTCGTAATATGCATCTTTCCCTTCTTTGTGTTTATCTATATGCCCTTTATTGTACAATTCCGAGAGTTGCTTGCTGATAATGTTTGGTGGGATAAAACATGAGCGGGCAATGTCTTTCCCTTTTTGAGGTTTGTGTTTTAAACTGAGGTGTTTTACTATTTTTTGTTCCTGCACAGGCAGTTTTTTTATAAACTGTTCGTAATAAGGCTTAAGGTCGTTCATTGTTTTTGTAAACACCAGGGATAAGTCGGATATTATTTCTGCATTCAAAAAAGAATAAAAACTTACCAGCAATCTGTGGTTTCCCCCGGTAAGCTCATAAATGGCTCTTATTTTCCCCTTGGTTTCCAGCTTTTGAAGTTGTTCACTGACGTTTTTATTACTTTCTGCACTTGCAATGGCTTGCATAAGCTCCAAGGACTGTGGATAATCTAATTTTTTTAAATGATGCAGTTTAAAAAAATTATAAAAAGGATAATTGCTTTTTTGAACTTGAGCAAAAAGGTTTTGACTGGTAGCAACAAGACTTATCTTGTTATACTCGTGCATAAAGTCCCGCAACTTTGTCTGTCCGGCTGGTTTCATTCCTTCAAACACAATATTCAGGTTTTCGATTAGAACAATAAGCGTTTTATTGCCGATATAGTCTAACAATAAGTTTTTGATAGCAGCTTCCTGGTGTTGAGTTGATATATTGGAAATTTCAAAAATTGCCTCTTTCAAATTTCCCCTGGTTACTTCTTTGTATCGTATAAAAGATTCTAATATCCGCAACAGAAAGTCCAGGAAATTAGCAATACCGGTTTCGTCTTCAACCATATAGGCGATCAGGATTTTATTTGAGATGCTTTTATTCTTTTTTAAACGGTTATATAATACCTGTATCATATGGGTTTTCCCGCCTCCCCTGGGGGCAATGATCAAACTCTGATAAGTATGGTTATTTTTCACTTTACTTATCAATTCTTTTTCCAGCCGGTCTAAGGTTTCTTTCCGTCCTACGAGGGTCTGTTCCAGAATTTCAGGATCTACGCTCTTTGCGTTGAATGTTAATAAAGGGTTTGTCATTGTATGTATATTTATAAAAAACTAATTTGCTTTATTTATTGCCCACCATTTTTTGATGATGGAATAATTAAATTGAAAATGCCTTATGCTGTCTTTTACTTCTCTTTTAAGGTATCCGTCTCTCCAAAGTCGGTCAATTTCATTGTTTATAATTATCCTTTCTTCTTTCATTTGATGATATATGTGATTTGCAATAACATCTTCAGAAGTGTATTTATCAATATTTGATAAGTAATTTAAAATATGGTTGGTGAGGATTTTGTTGGGGTATAAATTGTCTATCCTGTCATAAAAATGTTTTAAATTATTCGTGTCGCTTGGATCTTCCAAAATATCATTCAAAGCTTTATTTATTGCAAATTTGTCTATCCTCGGATTATATCTGATTTTATCAAATATCACATCTATAAAAAATGGAATTTTATCCGAAAGATTGCAGATGTATTTCATGATGTTTTCCTTAACATTAAGCCCACAGCCTTTGTTCAGGCACTTGCAAAAGAATATAGCTTCTTCATCACTAAACGGAAGGAGTCTTTGTTTTTTCATGTGGTTTATAGGATCTCCTATATTATGTTTTGCTCTTTTGAGTTTATCTAAAACCAAATCAATTCCTATGGAGCCGCAATATACAAATCTGAGTTTTTCGGAAAAATCGTGGTGCACCAGGTCTCTTAAATACCCTAAGATATTTACAGCTTCGTGCTCTTCCATTTTGTCTAACATAATAGTGAATTCATCAAGCATAATCACAATGTGCTTTTCGCTGCGTTGCTCAACTAGCGATGTTAGTAAATAGTTGAATTGTTTTTCCCATTTTTTATCTTTTGCTTTGAATTCAAGTGTCCCTGCTTTGGGGATATATGAGGTAATTGTATAGAAAGTATTTTCAAACTTCTTAAGATTACTTTCTTCAAATAATTTAGCTTTCAAAACAGAATCAAATAGTTTTTCTACAAATTCATCTGCATTTCCAGCCCCTTCAACGCCTTTGTAAATGCATAAATAGTCTTTTCTATTTTCGGCCCTCATCTTTGTTAAGATAGCACTTTTCCCGAAGCGTCTTTCGGCATACAAAACGATGCCTTGCCTCTGCAGTATCTCCCAGTATTTCTCAATTACTTTTTCTCTCCCAATTACTTGGTGCGGATTCAACACACCACCTGTCTGAGGTGTTAAGGGTATAATAGTTTTGTTTTTCATTTCGTATTGTTTTTAATATAAAATCGGGTAAATATAAAACAAATTTATCGTACGACCAAATTATCGTACGATAAATATATCGTAAGTTAGTTTTTTGCTTGAAATAACGAATCGTTTACGAGAAGTCGTTCAACGGGAAAAACGCTTGCAATCCTTAGTAAAGCCGGTTAATAGGTAATTTATTTTTGATTTGTACATTTACTAAAAATTATTTTCTTTTTTCCCTTAGCCTCAGCCTTAGCCTTCCCCTAACCAATATAAAGATCAAGAATGGTGAAAAGGGCGAAAATAACACTGGCTATGCCATTGGTTGTAAAGAATGCCAGATTAATTCGACTCAGATCATTGGGTTTTATCAGTAGGTGCTGATAAGTAAGTAAAGCAAGAAAAATTGCGGATCCAATCCAATAGTAAACTCCCATATGAGCAATTAGCCCGGGTATTATTACAAATCCTGCTGAAAGTAAATGGAATATATTTGAAACCCACATGGCTTTTTTCTTGCCTATGGCAGCCGGAATTGATTTAAGTTGAAGTGATTTGTCAAATTTTTCATCCTGTAAGGAATAGATAATATCGAAGCCGCCTACCCAGAAAAGTACCACCAATGAATACAGGACAGGTATAATATTAAACCGGCCTGTAACAGCAAGATAGGCGCCAATGGGTGCCAGTGATAAACCCAAACCGAGCACAAGATGACTGAGTGATGTAATTTTTTTTGTAAAACTATATCCCAGGATAATAAATATAGCAACAGGTGATAGCCTGAATGTGAGTCTGTTGATAAAATAGGTGGCAACAAAAAACAATATCACATTGATGATTACAAAAAGCAGGGCAGACCTGGCTTTAATTAATCCGGCAGGAATTTCGCGTAGAGCTGTGCGGGGATTTTTTCCGTCAATTTCCTTATCTGCATACCTGTTAAATGCCATAGCTGCAGTACGGGCAAAGATCATACATAGAAGGACCAGGATAAAAGTAACATAGTTAAATTCTGCCTCAGATAAATGTACAGCAATAAAAAACCCGATCAGAGCAAAGGGCATTGCAAAAACGGTATGACTAAATTTAACCATCGAAAGATAGTTGTTCATCCTGTTCAATGATTTCTTCATCATTAATCTCTCTTTTACCGTTTAACTTAATACCAAATTCTGATAGATTTCGTAGTTTTCTTCATCAAAAACAGCAAATATTACCTTTTTTATCTTAGGGTTTTGGTTTAGAAAAGATGTGACAGTAGAAATGGCAATTCCTGCTGCTTTTTCTTTTGGGAAACCATATATACCTGTACTTATGTTAGGGAAAGCAATTGATTTTAAATGTTTTTCTGCTGCAATTTCCAAACTTTTTTGATAGCAGGAGGCAAGTAACTTCTCTTCATTTTTTTTGCCACTCTGCCAAACAGGACCAACTGCATGAATTACAAAGCTGGCCTGAAGATTATGCCCTCCGGTAATTTTTGCATTACCTGTTTCACAACCATTGAGTTTCCTGCATTCTTTAACCAGACCAGGACCGGCTGCCCGATGTATCGCCCCATCAACACCACCTCCTCCCAGCAGTGATTTGTTAGCTGCATTAACAATTGCATCAACCTGTAATTTTGTAATATCACCTTGAATTATTTCTATTCTGTTTTTCATGTTTATCTGATCTTTGCTCCAAGTTCTTTTTCAAAAGTGCGGATGAAGTTTTGCATGGTTTTGTCTATTCTCTTATCTGTCAGGGTTTTTTCAGTATCCTGGAGGTAGAAACTTATTGCATATGACTTTTTGTTCTTGCCAATTTTTTGATCTTCAAAGACATCAAAAAGATTAATCTTTTTCAGCAGCTTCTTTTCAGTTTTCCATGCCAGCTTTTCAACCTGTGAAAAACTGATAGATTTATCAAGAAGAAGAGCCAGGTCACGTTTTACTTCCGGAAATCTGGGAATTTCAGAAAAAGAGATATCATTTTTTGCTAAAAGATTCAACACTGTATTCCATGAGAAAATTCCATAAAAAACATTCTGGTTTATATCGAAATTCCTGGTTAAAGTTGGTTTTAATTGTCCAAACTCAACAATTGTCATATCAGATGCGAGATATTTAATCCCTTCGGAAAAGTAGTGTGCTCCGGAAGGAACTGATTCGATATCTTTAGTAGCAATACCTGTTCGTTTAAGTATTTTTTCAATATATGACTTGAGGTGAAAAAAATCGGTTGGTTTATTCTGACTGGTCCAACCCGGTTCATTTTTTTGTCCGGTAGTATACAGGGCTAAATGTTCCAGCTCACAATAATTGTCAAGTTTATTATCAGAGTTCTTTTCAATCTTATAATAGCAGTTTCCAAATTCAAACAACTTCAGGTTATTTATTTGCCTGTTTATATTATATGATATGGATTCCAAACCACCATATAGTAAAGTCTGACGCATTACATTAAGATCAGAACTTAGCGGATTAAATAATTTTACGGCATTTTGTTCAGGGAAATCGTGATTGTCTTTATAATAATCATAATTGGTTATTGAGTTACACATGATTTCGAAAAACCCCTGGCTTGATAACAGATCTGATACTTTATTCCGGATTTTTTCTTTATCAGGCTTGGGGATGGCAGAGATCGTAGATACTATCTTATCGCTAATTTCAATATTATTATATCCGTAAATTCTTAAAATTTCCTCTATTATGTCTGCCTCGCGAGTTACATCAACGCGATAAGCGGGGACCTCAAGACTGAAAATATCATGTTTTTCAGCTGTAATTTTAATTTCAAGAGCCGATAGTATCTTTTTAACTACTTCAATATCAATTTTTTTGCCAACCAACCTGGTCAGATTTTTGTACGACAGTTCAACAATGTGATTATTTATTGGTGATGGATAATGATCGACAATATCAGAGGATATTTTTCCACCAGCTATCTCCTTTATTAATAACGCTGCTCGCTTTAGTGCATATATTATCATGTCAGGATCAACTCCTCTTTCAAAACGAAACGATGCATCAGTATTCAGATCATGTCTTTTGGCCGTTTTTCTAATATATACCGGGTTAAAATAAGCGCTTTCGAGAAAAATATTTTGTGTTCCGATTTTTACACCCGAATCAATGCCGCCAAATACTCCTGCAATACACATTCCTTTTTCCTTAGCGCAGATCATCAGATCATCCGGGTGCAATTTCCGTTCTACTTCATCAAGAGTAATAAAATTTGTATCTCCAGGTAGTGTTTTTACAATTACCTTATTGCCTGTAATTTTGTCCGCATCAAAGGCATGTAATGGCTGTCCTGTTTCATGTAATACAAAATTGGTTATATCAACAATATTATTAATAGGGACTAATCCAATAGATGTTAGCCGGTTTTGGAGCCATAACGGGGAGGGTTTAACATTTATTCCCTGTATAGTTAATCCGGAATATCGCGGACATGCTTCCTGGTTTTCAATATCAACTTCAATTAAAAGATCGTGATTGTCTGCCTTGAAATTATCAACTGATGGTTTCACAACGCAGGAGTCTCCTTTTTGTTTCAGGAATGCTGAAAGGTCGCGTGCAACTCCGTAATGTGAACCACCATCTATTCTGTTTGGTGTAAGACCTATTTCAAATATTGTATCAGATTCAATCCTGAAATAATCTTTCGCCGGGGTTCCAATCTTAGCAGTTTCATCTAAAACCATAATACCTTCGTGTGATGCACCAAGCCCAAGTTCATCTTCTGCACAAATCATCCCTTCAGATAATTCACCCCTTATTTTAGCTCTTTTTATAACAAATTCCTTATTGCCTGAATAAAGAGTTGCTCCAATTATTGCTACAGGAACTTTTTGCCCGGCAGCAACATTAGGTGCTCCACAAACAATACTAAGATTTTTTTCTGAACCTATATCAACAGTTGTAATGGTTAATTTATCGGCATTCGGATGTTTCTCAGAAGTTTTAACTTTACCAATAACAACTCCCTCCAGTCCACCCTTAACCGATTGGAAAGATTCAATTCCCTCAACCTCAAGACCAATGTCAGTAAGTATTACCGCCACTTCTTCAGGGTTAAGGTCTGTTTTAACATATTCTTTCAGCCAATTGTACGAAATGTTCATAGTATCTCAGGTCATAATGATTTTAAAAAACAAAAGTAAGGAATTTTGCACAAATCCCATAGACAGCAATAAAATAAGGATATGCCGAAATACCTAAAACGTACCTGCCGGCTTGTAACTTGACTGGATTTCAATATATTTGTAGCTTGATGAGAAAGCCTTCTTTTTAGTAATTCCGATATAAGTAATTATGGAGCAAGAAAAACTAATATTTGTAACAAATGATGATGGGGTTAAGGCCAAGGGCTTGAAATCTTTAATTGAAACTGTCAGGGAACTTGGTAGAGTAGTAGTTGTAGTGCCTGAAGAAAGCCAGTCGGGAATGTCACATGCAATAACTATGAAATATCCCTTAAGGATACGAACAGTGAAAAAAGAGGAAGGATTAGAAATATATAGTTGTAACGGGACTCCCGTGGATTGTGTTAAGCTGGCGCTACATCAGTTATTGGAGAGGAAGCCGGATATACTGGTTTCAGGCATTAACCATGGCTCAAATGCTTCAGTAAGTGTTGTATATTCAGGAACAATGGCTGCTGCTATTGAAGGTGGTATAAATGGGATTCCTTCTATTGGTTTTTCATTACTTGATTATTCTGCGGATGCTGATTTTAAAACAGCCGGGATTTATGTCAGACGCATAATGGAGAAAGTTTTTATGAATGGTATTGAAAAAGGCATATGTCTGAATGTTAATATTCCTGTTGGAAAAGAAGATGAGTTGAAAGGAATTAAAATATGCAGGCAAACAGATGGATATTGGCAGGAAGAATTCGATAAAAGAATTGATCCGAATAAAAAGGAGTATTATTGGCTTACCGGCTATTTTAATAACTCCGAGCCACTTGCAGATGATACTGATGAATGGGCACTTCAAAATAAATTTGTGTCTGTAGTACCAATCCAGATCGATTTTACATCTTATTCCAGGATGGAAGAATTAAAGAAATGGAAATTTTAGAGAATCAATCGGCAGTCCGCAGTCGGCAGTCGGCAAAAGGTAATTGTCGACAGTCAGCAGCAAATCGCCAAGCGGTTTTAAACCGCTAGGCGGTTGCATTTTGGAGCATTTTATCATTCAATCATTCAATCATTTACGCATTTACTTATGCCTGGGATTCAAATAAATAGAAAACCAAACCTGGATACTACTGTCGCAGGAACGTTGTTCGGAATAATTGTGCCAATAATTACCTTTTTTATTATATATTTTGTTCTGTCAGGCAGTCAAACACTGAATGAGTATCTGCAGCGTCTTATTGATCGGAATATACAAGGTCATTTTATAAGTATTTCAGTTATTCCAAACTTGTTAATTTTTTTTATTTTTATTTGGCTTAATAAAATAAAAGCTGCCAGGGGAGTTTTATTAAGTACTTTTTTATGGGCTTTTCTAATTTTGGCAATCAAACTCTTCGGGTAATCCCGGAAGGTATTTGAAACTTAAGACATGAATAATTTTGAACTTAAAACATTTTATCATTTTATCATTTAAGCATTTAAGTATTTAAGCATTTAAGCATTGCAAACTTAAGGTACTTAATATTTACTTATTATGAGGTATTACATAATTGCAGGAGAAGCATCAGGAGATCTTCATGGTTCAAATCTTATGAGAGAGTTGAAGAAGCAAGATCAGAATGCCGAATTCCGGTTTTGGGGTGGTGACCTTATGTTAGAGCAAGCTGATAATATTGTCAGGCATTACAGGGAGCTTGCTTTTATGGGATTGGTTGAGGTTCTGCAAAATCTCGGAAAAATTATCCGTAACATTCGTTTTTGCAAGAGTGATATAAACTGTTTTAGACCCGATGCAGTAATATTAATTGACTATCCCGGATTTAATTTAAGAATTGCACGTTTTGCAAAACAACAAGGTTTTCGGGTATATTATTATATATCACCCAAGGTATGGGCATGGAAGCGATCACGTGTTGAAACAATAAAAACATATGTCGACAAAATGTTTGTAATTTTTCCATTCGAAATTGATTTTTATAAGAAGTATAATTTTGATGTTGATTATGTTGGAAACCCTATTCTTGATTCAATAGATAATAAAACTAAGTCTCTTGTATCAAAACAGGAATTCATTATAAATAATAGTCTGAATGACAAACCTATAATTGCCCTGATACCGGGAAGCCGCAAACAGGAAATTAATAAAATAATTCCTGTGATGCTTGAAATAGCCGACCAGTATCCTGAACATCAGTTTGTTATTGCTGCAATTTTAGCAATTCCAGCAGATTATTACAGATCACTTGTACCGGATGATAGTGGTATTAATATAGTTTATGATCAAACCTATGCTTTGCTTAAATATTCTTTTGCTGCTATTGTAACATCAGGTACGGCCACACTAGAGGCGGCTTTACTAAATGTTCCTGAAGTTGTTGGGTACATAGCTAATAAATTGTCATACCAGGTAGGCAAAAGGTTTGTTAGAGTTCCATATATTTCGTTAGTAAACCTGATTATGGGAAAAGAAATTGTCAAAGAGCTTATTCAGGATAAGATGACAGGTAAGACAATAAAAAAAGAGCTTGACCGGTTAATATTTAATACTGAATATCGTGAAAATATGTTGAAAGATTTCAGCGAACTGAAAAAAACGATAGGTAAACCAGGGGCTTCAAAAAGAGTGGCCGAACTGATATTGAAGGAAATGGACAAAGTAAATTACAATGAAGCATAAGTATTGGATGATATTGCAATTGCATATATTTCTTCTGCTTTTCCTGAATATTTCTGGCCTGGCTGAAAGAATAACTATCAGTCTGTTCAACGACTATAATCTCCAATCCGTAATAATCTTGCCTGAATCCAGTGCATTTGGTGTAACACTTGACAATTCTGTGAATATGATTATTAAGCCCGGAGATACTTTATTTCTTACAATAACGGGTAATTCTCTTGATGTTGTAAAGCTAAATGGTTTTCACAGAATTTGTCGTGAATTCAGAATGACTGGAATCAATGATGATGCAACTTTTAAAGTGAATCCGGTAATTCCGGCACTTGAAGAACGTGAATATGATGGTGATATTATTGTTTGTTTTGATATCAACAGGTTATTATTGGTGAATAAAGTTCAGGTTGAACAATACCTGGCCGGCGTTGTGTTATCTGAAGGTGGTTCCGGAGGGCTGCCTGAGTATTACAAAACACAAGCAATTTTGTGCAGGACATATTTATATAAGCATGTAAACAAACATATTGAGGAAGGATTTAACCTTTGCGATGGAGTTCATTGCCAGGTATATAAAACACGGGGAAGTCAAATTAAAGATATAACAACAGCAATAAACGAAACGGCTGGTCTGGTTATAGTTGACGGGAATTCTGATCTTATTACTGCAGCTTTTCATTCAAATTGTGGTGGTCAGACAGCCAATTCAAAAGATGTATGGGTAAAATCCTTTCTTTATTTTCAAAGTATCAAAGACCCGTATTGCCAGAACGGGAATAATAGTATCTGGACCAGAACTATTTTTGTTGAAGAGTGGTTGAATTATCTGAAAGAAAATGGTTACGGTGGCAATGATGTGACCTCTGTTTCGTTTGAGTTTAAACAACCTGTTAGAAAAACTCATTATATTGTTGGTGATTTTATTCTGCCCTTAACAACTATCAGAAACGACTGGAATCTGAAGTCAACTTTTTTTGATGTAAACTATCAGGATAATCAAATAGTTTTGAAAGGGAAAGGATATGGTCATGGGGTTGGACTTTGTCAGGAGGGTGCTATGGAAATGGCAGGTCAGGGTAAAAACTTCCGGCAGATAATTGATTTTTATTATAAGGATGTAAGGATTGAAAAAAGGTAACCAGCACCCAGCACCCGGAAGCGTGGAAGAGATGAAGAACTCTGCTATTTATGAATAGTTATCGCTGTAATATGATTACACTATTTATTAAAGAATTAAAATCATTTTTTAGTAGCCTGACAGGCTACATTGTAATAATTGTATTTTTAATTATTAATGGGCTTTTTTTATGGATTTTTCCAGGTGATTTTAATGTTCTGGATGGTGGGTATGCTACCCTGGAATCATTTTTTATTATTGCACCATGGGTTTTTCTGTTTCTTGTACCTGCTGTTACTATGAGAATGATTGCAGAAGAGAAAAGAACCGGAACTATCGAATTGCTATTAACCCGTCCGTTAAGTGAGTTTGAGATTATTTTTGCTAAATTTTCTGCTGGTGTTCTACTCGTAATATTTTCATTAATACCATGTCTTATTTATTTTGTGTCTGTTTTTTTATTGGGTAATCCACCGGGGAATATTGATACAGGTGGAACATGGGGGTCATTTATAGGATTGTTTTTTCTGGCTACAGTTTATGTTTCAATAGGGGTATTTGCTTCTTCTTTATCCGAAAATCAGATAATTGCTTTTATAATCGCTGTACTGTTTAGTTTTTTCTTTTTTATTGGATTTGAATCTATCAGTTCAATAGGTTTTTTTGCCAATCTGCAGGAATATGTTCTTAATATGGGAATTAAAGAGCATTATAGTTCAATGAGCCGGGGAGTATTAGATTCGAGAGATATTATATATTTTATACTTATTGACGGGCTTTTCATAATGTTTACAAGGACAATATTGCAAAGTCGTAAATGGTAATGTTTAATTGAGTCCACTTCGAAAATAGACAAAATAGTAAAATGCCACTAAGACACAAAAACACAAAGATTCACAAAGAACCGATAATATATATTTTATGCTTAAAATAGAAAACAGGTAAATTCCAGTGAAAAAGAACCTTCGTAGAAATAATTTAATAGAGTTGCTGATGACACTGATTATCGCAGTGCTGCTGGCATTTATTTTTTCGCATATTTATTACCGGGTTGACCTTACATCGGAAAAGCGATACTCATTGTCTGCCAGTACCAGACAAATACTAATTAAACTCACCAGCCCTGTATTTGTTCAGGTTTATCTGGATGGTGAAATGCCTGTCGGGTTTAAGAAACTGAAACGTTCTACCAAAGATATGCTTGATGAGTTTAGAATACAATCGGGAAAAAAGATAACTTATGAATTCATTGATCCTTTTGACTTTGATAGCCAGGAAGAAAAGAAGGAGATGATGGAAACTCTCTATGAGAAAGGCTTACAACCAATAAATATTCACGACAGGGATGAAGAGGGTGGTGTTTCTCAAAAAATGGTCTTCCCTGGTTTGATAATGAATTATAATGGTATGGAGATGACGGTTAACATTTTGGAAAATAACTCTTCTCAAAATGCTGCCCAAAAACTAAACAGTTCTATTGAAGGCTTAGAGTATAAGATGATACAGGCCATCCAAAATCTTAGTGCTGACACAATTTATAATATTGCATTTTTAGAAGGACATGGAGAACTTGATGAATATAGTGTTGGCGATATTACTTATGAGCTGGCAAAGTACTACAATGTTGATCGAGGTGTAATAGGTGGTAAGTTAAATATCCTGGATAAATATGCTGTTCTTATTGTTGCAAAGCCGGAATTTAAATTTTCTGAGGCTGATAAATTTGTAATTGATCAGTATATTATGAATGGTGGTCGTGTATTATGGCTGTTAGATGCCGTACATATAAGTTCTGATAGTCTTCAAAGTGCCGGTTTTACAGCCGGGTTATACAGACCTTTAAATTTGGTCGACCAGCTTTTTAAATATGGGGTCAGGGTAAATCCAAAAATTGTTCAGGATCAGCAATGTTCCCTAATCCCGATAAATATTGCTTTAGCCGGGCAGCAACCCAGATTTTCCCCTGTTCCATGGATATATTTTCCATTACTAACACCTTTTAATAACCATCCGATAACTAAGAATCTTAATCTTATTAGATCAGAATTTATCAATATACTTGATACGGTAAGTGTAACCACGGGCGTAAAACGAAAATACTTATTATACACATCAAAATTCTCGAGATTAATTAGTCCTCCGGTTGGAATTAGCCTTGAAGAAATAAGAAATCCTCCCGCCCCGAAAGAATTTAGTTTATCTTATTTGCCAGTCGCTGTTTTGTTGGAAGGAAGTTTTGAATCTGTTTTTAAGAACCGCCCAACTGACCGGTATATTGGTGAAATAAAATACAAGGTTATCGAAAAGAGTGTCCCCACAAAGATGATTGTTGTGGCTGACGGAGATGTTATTAGGAATGAAGTACGGCACACAGCTACAATGGATATCCCTTTATCATTGGGTGAGGATAGGTATACTAAACAAATTTATGGGAATAAAGATTTTATTCTGAATGCAGTGAACTATCTTATTGATGATACTAACCTGATGAATATCAGGGCAAAAGAGTTAAGATTAAGATTGCTTAATGAGGAGAGAATTATGAAAGAGCAATTTAAGTGGAAACTTATTAATGTAGTGTTCCCTGTTTTATTTGTAATATTTTTTGGAGTTTTGGTTGTGTTGATCAGGAAGAGAAAGTATACAGGGTGGAAGATTTGAAGAAACGATCAGGTTATTGAAATGCGGAAAATTTTATTTTATATTATTGCAATAATTGTTCTTTTTACAGGGGCTGGTATTATCTATATTACAAAAACGGGCACCCCATTTGGGAAAGATGATTCCGATTTTGCGATTGAAAAGATAAATAAAGTAACGAAAATTGTTCTGACATCTGAGCAGGAAAAAGTTGAATTAACAAAAATACCGGAAGGTTGGCAGGTGAACAAAAGGTTCGTGGCACGTGAAGGTTCAGTGGAATTTTTTCTGCAGGTACTCTCCCGGCTAAAGATCAAATCGCCGGTTTCAGATGAGAAATTTTCAAAGGAAACGGAGACCCTTACGGAAAATGTTGTTTTTATTGAAGTATTTGAGCAATTAAAGCGGGTAAAAAGTTTTTTTTTATATAAAGTAAATTCAAATTCTTATGCCAATTATGCGCGTAAACGCAAAGGGGCAAATCCTTATGTTCTTTATATTCCGGGTTATAATAAGCCTGTTGGATCACTTTTTGTGACCAAAGAAAAATTTTGGGAACCCTATATTATTTTTAATTACCGGCCGGGGATGATAAAAGCAGTTAAAATGGAATATCCCGATTCTCCGGAAAAATCTTTTCGTATTGTTAAAACAGAGGAAAACCGGTATAAACTATTACAGGATGGAAAAAATGTTCACGTGTTCGATACATTAGCAATTGAACGATATTTATCATATTTTAGAAATATTAGGTTTGACAGGTGGGAATGGGGAATAGATATTGCAGAAATTGATTCTGTGATTTCAACTACACCTGAATTTATTCTCACAGTTACTGATAATAGGGGAGAACTTAATACAATAATAACTTATTCTAAGTTTGTATCTTTGGTGGATATGGAGGATATGTTATCTGCCAGTCATAATGAGGTATTTGTGAAACAAAATGATGAAAAGAAACTTAGCGTAGCTAAGTACTTCGATCTTGATCCGGTTATTAAAGAAATAAAATATTTTTTAGTGAAAGGAAAATAGAAAATGTATATTGGCTCTCTGACATTTTTTTTGTAATATTGATAATTATTTTTCTTCGATTATTCATACGTCAGCAGAATAATTCACATATTTTGTGAATTATTCAGGTTAAAGGTTCTGAAAGTATTTTTTTTGATTAACGATAAACAATCAAACAATGAAATTTGTTATATCCAGCACGGAATTATTAAGTCATTTACAGGTAGTTAACAGAGTAATCAGCTCAAAAAACACATTACCTATTTTAGATAATTTTTTATTTAAGTTGAGTAAGAATGAGCTGGAGATTACTGCCTCAGATCTTGAATCAACCCTAATTACCAGGGTAGCACTTGAAAATGCTTCAGAGGAAGGTAGTATCGCGATCCCTGCAAGGATACTAACTGATGCGTTGAAAGAATTTTCGGAACAGCCATTAACTTTCGAAATTAACCTGGATAGTCTGGCAATTGTTATCAATTCTGAGACGGGTAAGTTTAATATTGTTGGCCAGAATGGAAGCGATTTTCCGCAGTTGCCCGGTTTGAAAGATGAACAAAAAATATCCTTCAAAATTGCACCTGATGTACTACTTGCAGGCATAAGCAATACGATTTTTGCCACAGCAGAAGATGAATTGCGACCTGTTATGAATGGGATCTTTATTGAGCTGTCTCCGGATAATCTTACTTTTGTTGCATCTGATGCACATAAACTGGTTAGATACCGAAGAACGGACGCAAGTGCTGAAACGGATTCATCGTTTATTTTTCCAAAAAAGCCGGCTTCGTTATTAAAAAATGTCCTTCCCGGGGAAAGCAATGAGGTTTCTGTTGAGTTTGATGAAAAAAATGCATATTTCATTCTTGAGAAGTACAAGCTTGTGTCAAGGCTTATTGATGGGAATTATCCAAGTTATTCATCTGTAATTCCGACTGATAATCCGAATAAACTGACTATTGACAGGGTTGAATTTTCCAATGCTTTGAAAAGAGTTTCTGTATTCTCAAATCAGGCAAGCAATTTGGTGAAACTTCAGATTTCAGGAAACCAGATATCTATATCGGCACAGGATCTGGATTTCTCAATATCAGGACACGAAAGATTTAACTGTCAATATGATGGTGAAGAAATGGAGATTGGATTCAAATCTATTTTTTTGATCGAAATTCTTTCAAATATTTCTTCTGAAAATGTGGTGATGGAATTGTCTGATCCAACACGTGCAGGCTTACTATTCCCGGTAGAAAAAGAAAATGACGGGGAAGATGTTTTGATGCTTCTTATGCCAATGATGATAAATACTTAATTAAATCATCTTCATGGAATTGAACCTGAGGAATCCAATTGCCTTTTTCGATCTTGAGACTACCGGAATTAATGTGGCAAGTGATAGAATTGTTGAAATTTCCGTATTAAGAGTTGATTCTTCCGGTAGTGAAGAGTTGCTAACTCAGAGAATCAATCCAACTATCCCAATTAGTAAGGAAGCTTTTGCTATTCATGGGATTTCGAATGACGACCTTTCAGATAAACCCACTTTTGCAGAATTTGCGAGGAAATTGGCAAATTTTCTTGTAGGATGTGACTTTGCCGGGTATAACTGCAATAACTTTGATATTCCTTTATTAGCGGAAGAATTTCTTCGTGTGGATATAGACTTTGATTTTAAAAAGCATAAAGTAATTGATGTGCAGGTGATTTTTCATAAAATGGAGCAAAGAACCCTGGGTGCGGCCTATAAGTTTTACTGCAATAAAAAAATTGAGAATGCTCATAGCGCTGAAGCTGATATTATTGCTACATATGAGGTGCTTAAAGCGCAACTTGATTTTTATTCAAACCTTAAAAATGATGTAGATTACCTTAGTAAATTCTCGTCACATAAAAAGACTGTTGATCTTATTGGAAGAATTGTTTATAATAATAATGGTGAGGAGGTTTTTAATTTCGGGAAGCATAAGGGAGAGAAAGTGGAAGATGTTTTTATCAAAGAACCAAGCTATTACAATTGGATTATGAATGGGGATTTTCCGTTGTTTACTAAAAAAGTGTTAACTGAAATTAAATTAAGACCGATTAATAATAAATAGATGAAAATTATTTGCATTGGACGAAATTATTTGAAGCATGCAAGGGAGATGGATAGCGCTGTTCCTACAGAACCGATTTTTTTTCTGAAACCTGAATCTGCAATAATAAAAAAAAACAAACCCTTTTTCCTTCCTGATTTTTCTGAGGAAATTCACCATGAGGTGGAACTGGTATTGCAAATTTGTAGATTAGGTAAAAGTATTGCTCCTGAGTTTGCTCATAGATATTATGATAAAATAGGAATTGGGATTGATTTCACAGCAAGAGATATCCAAAGAAAATGCAAAGAAAACGGATTGCCATGGGAAAAAGCTAAAGCATTTGATGGAGCTGCTCCACTTGGTAAGTTTGTGGAAAAAGAAAGTCTGGGCGATGTTGGCAATATTGACTTTAAGCTTGAGATTAATAAAAATACAGTTCAGCAAGGAAATACTAAAGATCTTATTTTCCCTTTCGACGAATTAATAGCGTATGTTTCAAGATTTTTTACCCTTAAAACAGGTGACTTAATATTTACCGGTACTCCTGAGGGAGTAGGTGCGGTGAAACGAAACGATGAGCTAAAAGCATATATTAATAACGAGCTTCTGCTTGATTTTGTGGTAAAGTGATAATGATTTCCTTATGTTATTTAACTAATGGCAGATTTACCGGATCATTAATTCTTGCAACAGGATACCGCCTGTAGCTTTTTTCATAGTAAGGTGAGTTCATATAGATAAAACGGAGTTGTGCATAATGACTTTCTGCAAATTCTGTCTCTTCCTTTTTCTTTGTTTCAAATTTTTTATTCAAATCAGGATTTTCATTTAAGAGTTTTTGTGCTTTTTCTTCAAAAACGGAGGGAGAAAAATATTCGCGATTTTCCATTGATGAATCGAAAAAGTTCCAGGAGAAGAATGATCCTGATGCATCAGGCTCTAATACCTGGATAATATAATTGTTTGATGGTTGATTTGGCCTGATAATAAAATCACCTTTGTAAAACCTGATATTTTGTATCTCTGTTCGTGTTTTAATACCACTATTAACAAAATGTCCGTTATATGAACGGTTTGATGTTTTGATGTCGGTGATATAATAAACCTGAACCTGTAAAATCGTATCTTTACTTAATTCGCTCATTTTAATTTCGTTCAGCTTAAGCTTTTCAATTGCTTCATGCCAGGCCTGTGGAATAATGTAACAAAAGGGTTTCTTTATATGTGATGTTGCAACATACTCATTGTAGTAAGGTATTTGTTTTTCAAACGGATCATTTTTGTCATAATACATTGTAGATTTTCCTGTAAGCTGACTTATTCTTTGCTTTGGGAGGTAGCCTTTAAAAGTAAGCTCTTGATATTTCGATGTATCAAGTTTCCAGTTTGTTACAAAGTCTTCTTTATTGCATGTTTCTTTATCAGCCTGCTTCTTTAACTGACTTATTGTCTCTGAATTGTTATTAGTGAATTCAAGTAAGGAAAGCATAAAATGATATACCGAGAATACCCTTTCTTCAAATGTTTTATATACATGATTCTCAGTCATGAAAGCAAAAGTGTTGAAAAGGGAAGCATACCCGGTTGAAACCATTGGAGCATCAAGGTAGCCTGAAATACCTTTATCCGGGGTCCTGTTAATTGAATTCACATATGGGATCAACTCATATGGACTTTCTTTCATTTTTGCAAAAAGAGCAGGAACCATTTTATTGTTTAGATAATTTCCCATAATGGGATGTAGCTTATTATGTTGTGTAGCTATTAGTGTAATTGAATATTGGTGATCAGATCCGTTTGTTGTATGTGTGTCAAGAAATACTTCAGGTTTTAAAAAATTAAATATTTTACTGAAAGTTCTGGCATTCCTGGTATCTGTCTTAATGAAATCACGATTAAGATCTAAATTTCTTGCATTTCCCCTGAAGCCATGTTCCTCCGGGCCATTCTGATTAGCCCTGTGGTAAGGACTGCGATTTAACATTCCGCCTATGTTATAAGCAGGAATTATTGCAAGAACAACATTCTCCAAATATTTGTTCAGGTATTCTTTATTGTAGAGCAGATCCTGAGCCAATTTAACACCGGCATCAATTCCACAAGCTTCCCCGGGATGAATTCCATTATTGATCAACACAATAACTTTACCTTTTTCCTTAATGGAAACAGGATCAAAATCTTCGTCATTTGAAATTATAAAAAGTGATAATGGTTTGCCAATATCGGTCGGACCCATATCAAATAAACGAGCTTGTTTAAATTGCTTATCAAGAAGTTGATAGGCTTCTATGGTCTCGGCATAGGTCAGGGATTTATTCTGATCATATTTCAGCTTTATCTGCGCGTTGGTTAATTGGATAATAGAAATCAATAAAACTGTAATAATAAAGGTGAGTTTGTTTATGTACATTCTGTTTGATTTTTAATTCATGGCGAAAGGTATGAAAAAATCAACATTTCGAAGGCAGAAGAACTGTGCTTGTAAAAATTATTTTAAAATTTTGTAATCGAACTCTGACGAACTGAGTTCCGAACCAAGTCCTCTGAAATAGTTCTTTACCCAATCATCTGTTGTATTTCTGATAATAAACTCCAAAGTTTCAACCGGGGTCATTTTTTCAACTATCACATGATGATTAATCAAATTGATTACACCAACCGGACCACTTAAACTATTAGCTTTCTTTTTTTGAATGATCTGGTTATTAAGATCGGTAAAAAATGCCCATGTCAGATCAAATCTTTTTATATGTTTTTTATGATATTTTTCTAAATATCTGAATGAACCGGTAAAATAGTTAATACGACTGGTAAGGTTTTTCAAAACCATTGAACCAATATCTTTAACAGGAATACCTCGCATTAAGTAAATTTCGATATATCTGTAAACACCGGTTAATCCAAAAGCGTCCAGGTCGTCACAAACACTAAGTATCTTAAACAGATGTTTTGGGTTTTTGATATTTGCAAATTTGTTTTGATATTCTTTATCGTCATGGTTTTCAATAACATCCAATAATTCTTGTAAGTCATCAATATCTTCAGGATTATATTCCTTAATAAATTTCTTACATATTTTTCTGCTTTCTTTCCCATGAGTTTTATCTATGGTTACAGACATTCCTGTGTCATGAAGAAAGGCAGCTATTATTATTTTGGTAAGATCAGATCTGGTAAAAGTGATTGCTTGATTTTCCAGTTGTTTAATAAGCTCTTTGGCTCTAATCCATACTCTGTGGTGATGATCTTCGTTATGAGAGGGGATATGAGTTTGGCTGAAAACATGTTGACAAGTAGTATAAAGTGGAATTAACCAATTTTTTTCAACTTTTTGCAATTCGCTCAGAACATTCATAAAAGACTAATACAATAATTATGTTAGAATAGAATGCATAAGACAAACTAAACAGGTATGCAGTGGCAAATTAATTACTGATCATCTGCTGGGCAATATCCAAAATAGTTGTATCATCAATAGTCACAATTCCTCCATCGGGACCTTGTTCATAATGAATGCCTGCCGATTCACCCCTGTCATAATTTGATCCGCCAAAATAATTCCTGACAGTTTCTACATTGAGATTTAACCGGGTAGCAATTTGCTTCATGCTACCATTTGGCAAACTATCCTTGATTCTCCTCAATTCGTTGAACGTAATTGTTTTTGTCATGAATATTCTTTTGTTTTAGTATAAATAAATCTTTGGATCACAAAAATAATCATTCTGATTTAATAAAATCATAAATACAGCAATTATTCAGTTTCCTGGGAAATGCTAAAATGATTAAATACTAATATATCTAAATTTTTAGGTTAATCTGTATTTTGCCAACTGCCAACTGCCTTTTGCCGACTGAAGACTGCCGACTGATTATTTCTAAATACCGTTAATATTATAGGATTTCCTTAACATCACGGATTATGTATATATCAAAATCCCCCAGATACTTAAATCCCAGTTTTTTATATAGCGCAATAGCTGCTTTATTATTTCTATGAACTTCTAACTTGATCTGTCGGTTTTTTTGTTTTGCCAGATTCAGTGTGGCACGAGCAAGCTTTTGCCCAAGTCCCTGATTTTGAAAATCCGGATTTATACCGAAATGATGCAAGTATAGTCGCCTTCCATCAAAAGTTATCCATGAAGTTCCAACAAGGTTATTTGTAGTAGTATCTATCATTACAAGGAATTCCCCACCCATGTCAAGACTTTCCTTAATTGCTACATCATTATCTCCCCGAACAGATCCTCCCATTCCTGTAACTTCCCAGACATGAATGACCCCTTTATAATCATCAGGTTCATATGCCCGGATTAGGAATCGGTCAGTTTTCATTTTTGCCTGTTTTCTGAATTTTCCTGATCGTCCTTAATGACATATAATTGTGCTGTTTCATCCTTAATAACGATTATTGGATCCCCACGATCAATATACCCTATTTCTGATCGGGCGTCATAAATTTCATTCTCAATTTCAACTTTTCCTGCAGGACGCAAAATTGTGGCAGCAATACCTTTTTTGCCGATAAGTTTTTTCTGATTAGCATCAACACTAATAAACCCATCATCTATATTCTGCACTGAACTAAGAGCCAGGCTAGGAAAAGTTTTTGATGTGAATAGTTTTTTGCTAATGTACAGAGACAAGATGAATGAAACCATTGATGAAAAGACTACAAGGGCTATTGCTCCAAGTAAAGTCTTGATTCCAAGCATAAAATCGAATTGAAAAATTATATTATCAACCATGCTAAGACTTAATCCGGCAACAACAAGGATAACTCCTGCTACTCCGGCAATTCCAAAACCAGGTATTACAAAAACTTCTAAAGCAACTAAAATAATTCCTATGATAAACATTACAAGTTCCCAGTTTTCAACAAGACCTTCAAGATAGAGGGGAGCGAAATATAAGATAGCTGCAATAATTGATGCTGCCAGAGGAAATCCTATTCCGGGAGACTGTAATTCAAAATATATACCCCCAATAATTACCATTATCAATAATCCATGAAATACCGGGTTCACTAGAAATCCAATAATTGATTCTAAAGGTGTCTTGATGTATTCCTTTAATTCATAGTTATGAATACCTGCCTTTTCAAGCATTTCTTTTATATTTTTAGCTTCGCCTTCGCAGTAACCGTTTTCGATAGCTTCAGTAGTTGTCATTGTCAATACCTGTCCGGAATCAATTATTCCTTCTACCCGTAACCGCGGGTCAACCATCGCTTCGGCAATTTTTGGATCCCTGTGCCATACTAATGTTGTATCATTTCCCGTAATTACAGTGTCTTTTCCATGTGCTTCGGCAGTTGACCGCATCGTTGAACGCATGAAAGACTGAAATTTATCAGGAACAACCCCTCCCTGACCATCTACAACAGTAGCTGCACCAATACTTGCACCTTTTCTCATATAAATACTGTCGCATGCTACTGAGATTAATGCACCTGCAGATATTGCCTGATTATCAATAAATGCCAAAACGGGAATTGGGCAATTAAGAATCCTGGTTCGGATTGAATCAGCTGCATCCAGCATTCCCCCGTATGTATTCATGTGAATAATAATCCAGTCTGCTCCAATAGATTCTGCTTCATCCAGACTCTTTTTGGTTACTCTCCATATTGGGGGAGCAATTTGTTCCTTAATATCAAACTTGTAAACTAATACTTTAGCAGTTGTATCTGGCTCTGATCCGGCCCTTGCAGGTATTGTCCAGGCAAAACCCACGAATGAAATAAGGATTGATATAATGTATATTTTCTTGCGCATAACTTGTTTTTATTCAAAGATACGACATTATTTTATTGATAATTTATCAAGATATTGAAAAAACAATTCCATTGCTTTAAGTTTTTTATCATCAAGGTGATAATCGATATTAGTTGTAAGGTATGATTTGAGGTTAACTCCTTCAGGAAGCTGGTTATTTGCAAAGTATTTGATAACTTTATCAAGGTGGTTGATGCCATATTTAAGAGCGGAATCAAATATTTCTTTAAAATCCCTGTCAATTTGTTTATTGGCAACCCAGGCAGCAAATACAAACGGTAAACCGGTAAACTTTCTCCATTCATCTGCCAGGTCATATCTGAAAGGGAACCTTTTCTCAGCAGCAAAACAACGATCGCCTATTAACACTGCTCCATCCTGTTTGTTTTTTATGTTACTCTCAAAACCTTCTGTGGTTGGAAGCCACCGGACGTCAATATCCCAGTAAAACATAGTAAGTATTTTAACAAGATTTACTGATGTTCCTGATTGATAATCAAGGAAAATCCTTTTAATTTTTTTTAAAGGACAATTACTGACAAGGATTACTGATCGTACTTCTTTATTTGCTCCAATACAATATTCAGATACTATTTCGTAGAAACCCAATTTTGGAATCATAGTAATTGGCACTAAGCCAATATCAACTTTATCTTCAGCAAGGTTTTTGGCACAAAGAGAAGGAAAATCTTTCTGTAGTATTATCTTCTTGCGGATTGAACTATTTTCCAAACCATAAATAAATGGATATGTGTTGGCATATGAAACAGCAGAAATTTTAATTTTGTTCATTAAAAAAAGTCTTAAACCTTAGCTTGGGAATATTTTTAAATGCAGGTAATGAAATATAATACATTGTTTGCAATTTCCGTTACAAAAATACAATTCCATTATCAACAAACAATAAACAGCTTATGGTTTAAGTCATTTTTTTAAACTGCCTTGCCCTTCCGAAGCTAATAACGAAGTGAAAAGCGAAGGAGAGCCAATTGCCAACTGTGGACTGATTACTTATCAATAATTCTAATTTTAACTAAACAAAGAGCTTAATTTTGTTTATTTTTGCTTTTTTCTAAGGGATAAAAGATGAATTTTGAAGAATTAACTGCTATCACACCTATTGACGGCAGATATAGAAAAAAGGTAAAAGAGCTCGAATTATATTTCTCAGAGTTTGCCCTGATAAAATACAGGGTGAAAATTGAGATTGAATATTTTATAGCTCTTTTTGATATTCCCCTAAAACAACTTTCAGGCTTTAACAAGAAGAATATATCCGTTTTGCGATCTGTTTATCAGGATTTTACAATAGATGATGCAAGGAAGGTGAAAGAGATTGAAAAAACAACCAGCCACGACGTAAAATCAGTTGAGATTTTCTTAAGGAAGAGGTTTGAAGAGTTAAATATTAACGGGTTTTCAGAGTTCATCCATTTTGGCTTAACCTCACAGGATATTAATAATACAGCTGTTCCACTTGCTTTGAAGGAGGCAATTTATAATATTTATTATCCTCATATTGGTAAAGTAATAGACCGGTTGACAGAATTATCATCTGGGTGGGCTGATATTACAATGTTAGCCCGGACACATGGACAACCGGCCTCCCCAACAAGATTGGGAAAAGAGATTGCTGTATTTATTGACAGACTGGAAGCTCAGCTTGAACTGCTAAAAACAATTCCATTTTCAGCGAAATTTGGGGGAGCAACCGGAAATTTCAATGCTCACCATGTTGCCTATCCGGAAATTGACTGGGTGTCTTTTGCAAACCATTTTGTTAATGATACCCTCAAACTCAAAAGGTCACGTGTTACCACTCAAATAGAGCATTATGATAACCTGGCTGCTTTGTTTGATAACCTTAGAAGGATAAACACAATTCTGATTGACTTTAACAGGGATGTCTGGACTTATATCTCAATGGAGTATTTTAAACAAAAAATTTCAGATAAGGAAGTTGGATCTTCAGCGATGCCACATAAGGTTAATCCTATTGATTTTGAAAATTCAGAAGGAAATCTGGGTTTGGCAAATTCACAATATATCTTTTTATCAGGCAAACTGCCGGTGTCAAGATTGCAGAGAGACCTGACCGATTCAACTGTTATCAGGAATATTGGTGTCCCTTTTGCACATACAATTATCGCTTTTGATTCGTTATTAACAGGGTTGGGAAAACTTATTGTTAACACTGATAAAATCTCAGAAGATTTGGAGAAGAATTGGATTGTTGTGGCTGAAGCTATACAGACCATCTTGCGTAGGGAGGGTTTTAATAATCCATTTGAGATGCTAAAGAAACTAACAAGGACAAATAAACCTGTTGATAAAAAAGGAATTCATGAGTTTGTTGAGAAGTTGGAAATAAGTGAAAAAATAAAAAAGGAACTACTAAGAATAACGCCTGAAAACTATACTGGTCTGTAAGCATTTAATATACGTTGCTGAGTTTGAAATTGTTTAGAAAAATATTAAAGCTGTTAAAACCTTACCTGGGGTATTGTTCCAGGAATGTTTTGTTTAATATTTTGTCTGTGGTCTTTGCTCTGTTTTCCTTTACTATGATAATCCCATTCCTGGGTATTCTTTTTGAGAACCAGCCGTATGTAACCGAACCGGTTCCCTTTAAATTGTCTGCTGAAGGTATTGAGCAGAATTTCGGTTATTATATGACCCTGATAATTGAACACTATGGAAAGGCCAATGCATTGCTGTTTGTTAGCATCATGGTGATTATTATTACATTATTTAAAAATGGATTTAAATATCTTGCCAATTATTATATGACTCCCATCCGGACCGGGGTAGAAAGGGACTTGAGAAACAATATTTATAATAAAATTCTAAGTCTGCCACTCTCGTACTATACTGAAGCAAAGAAAGGAGATATAATGTCGCGGATTTCAGTAGATGTTAAGGAAATTGAGCTTTCTATCATGAGTTCTCTGGAGATAGTTTTCAGGGATCCGATTACTGTTGTTTTATTTCTTGGATCCATGTTTATTTTGAGTGCACATCTTACGCTTTTTGTATTGGTTTTGCTTCCCATCAGTGGCTTGATCATTGGTCGTATTGGTAAAAACCTCCGGAGTACATCATTTAAGGGGCAGGAAAAAATGGGGACCTTACTGTCTTTTATCGAAGAAACTTTAACAGGTTTAAGAATAATAAAAGCTTTTAATGCCGAAGAAAAAGTAATACAGCGATTCAATTCCGCGAATAATTATTATACACGCATAATGAATAAGGTTCACCGCCGGCAATATCTTGCGCCACCACTTAGTGAATTTCTTGGCACAGCAGCGCTTATGATACTGATGTGGTACGGAGGATCTTTGGTGCTGGGAGACACAACCAGCCTTTCACCAGGAACCTTTATTGCTTTTATTGTGATTTTTTCCCAGATTATCACTCCGGCAAAGGGATTTTCTACTGCCTATTTTAATATACAAAAAGGTTTAGCATCGGCTGAGAGAGTGAATCAGATATTGGATGCACCAGTAACCGTTAAGGAAAAACAAAACCCTGTACCAATTAAAGAATTTAATCATTCAATTGAATTCCAAAACGTTTTTTTCAAATATGAAAAGGATTATGTTTTGGAAAACATAAACCTTACCATTGAAAAAGCCAAAACTGTTGCTTTGGTTGGAAAATCAGGAGGAGGGAAATCGACTATTGCCGACTTGATGCCAAGGTTTATGGATGTCACCTCAGGACAGCTATTAATTGATGGTATTTCTATAGAAAATTTCAGCTTGTTTGACTTACGAAACCTGATGGGAATTGTTAACCAGCAACCAATATTGTTCAATGATTCCTTTTTTAATAATATTGCATTTGGAATGGATGGAGCCAGTAAAGAGGATGTAATAGCAGCTGCGAAAGTTGCGAATGCACACAATTTTATTATGGAAACCGCCAAAGACTACTATACGAATGTGGGTGATGCAGGAAATAAATTGTCGGGAGGCGAAAAGCAAAGAATTAGCATTGCCAGAGCAGTCCTGAAAAACCCACCTATTTTAGTCCTTGACGAAGCTACATCTTCTCTGGATACCGAATCGGAGAGTTTAGTGCAGGAAGCTATCCTGAATCTTATGAAGAACCGTACATCGATCGTAATTGCACACAGGTTGTCAACTATAAAGCATGCCGATATTATCTGTGTGGTCCATGAAGGGAAAATTGTGGAAAGGGGAAAACATACCGAACTGCTAAAAATAAAAGGTTATTATTACCGTTTACATAACCTGCAGATGTTTTAAAAGAGAGCAAAGAGCAGAGAGCAGAGGGAAGATAAGTAAGAAGTAGGAAGTCCCTCGAACCTTGAACCTTGAACTCTTTTGAAGAATGTGATGAGAGGAAGAACTATTAATACTAACTTTTAACTTGTATAAATTATGAAGGTTTGCGGATTCAGTTTTGTCAGGAATGCTGTTAAGTACAGTTTTCCCGTTGTTGAATCAGTAAAATCTATTTTACCTGTTTGTGATAAATTTATTATAAGTGTTGGAGATTCTGAAGACAATACATTAGACCTTATTCAATCTATCGATTCAGATAAATTGGAGATCATTCATAGTGTATGGGATGACGGATTGAGAAAAGGGGGTGAAGTTCTGGCGATTGAAACAAACAAAGTCTTCGATGCTATTCCTGAAGAATATGACTGGGCATTTTATATTCAGGCTGATGAGATTGTGCACGAAAAATTTCTTGATACAATTAGAGAAGCCATGGAAAGATATACTGATCAACCTGAGGTGGAAGGTCTTTTGTTCAAATACCTTCATTTCTTTGGTTCTTTTCGCTATATAGCTGATTCAAGATCATGGTACAGGAAAGAAGTCAGGGTGATAAGGAATGATAAAAACATCCGCTCCTTCAGAGATGCACAGGGCTTCAGAAAAAACGACAAGCAGTTAAGGGTGAGGGCGTTGGATGCTTTTGTGTATCATTACGGATGGGTAAAGCATCCCAAAATAATGAGGGAAAAGGCTCTAAATAACCGTCGGTACTGGCATCCGGATGAAGATATTGAGAGTGGAACATATAAACAGTTTCACCCTGAACAATTTGATTTCACAAAAGTTGACTCTGTTCAGGAGTTTGATGGAGATCATCCGGCTGTGATTAAAAATATGATTGAAAAAATGAACTGGGATATTAAACTGGATATTCACAAAAAGCAATTTGATCTGAGAAATAAATTGCTTAACTGGTATGAGAAACAAACCGGTAAAAGACTTTTTGAGTATAAAAATTACAAACTAATTAAATAGTAACTAATTAGTGCTTAAAGTGAACTAAAGTGAAGAGTGCCCTTTAGACACTTCTTTATTTAATCATTTCAAAATACCTATACCAATTCCTGCTGTTGGAAAAACACCGGAATAATCTATATTATACCATTTTTTATATTTTGTAGGTCCGGATTCGTCATCATATTTACTTAATCTAATATTTCCACCAACAAATATATCTACAAGTAATACTTTCATAACAGGTATTTTTGTTCCAAGTATTACTCCCGCAGAGCAGATATTCAATTGCTGTTTAATTATTTTTTCTACCCATTCATCATCTTCTATAATATATTCCATTGCTTCACCGGTAATCCAGATTCTTCTGTACATTAATTGCGGAGCAGCATACAGACCTAAAGGGGCCTTGTTCCTGGTTTTATAATTTGCCATAAGATAATTTTTACCTTGTAACACTACCCCTGTGCCTGCAATTGATTCTCCCTGATATTGTTCATATGAATCGGATATTGCACTTAAATACTCAAATCTTTGATTTTTGAAAAAATATTGAGACATACCCTGTTCTGTTGCATAGGTTGCCAAAGCAGAAATGCTAACTGAAAACTTATCAGTCAGTAATCGTTCATACGATAAGTGAAATGTTCCTTCAAACAGGCTAACAGGATTAATCATTATGGCTGATTTGTATTCCTTATGATATTCTATCTCTTGTTCCTGAATAGTAGGTACAGGCATAATAACCGGAATTTTTACTTCTTTTAATTCCTGTATCATTGATTCAACTTCAAGAAATTTCAAATTAATACCGGCCGGGTCAAAATTCAGGGTTTTTATTTTATCATCAATTTCATCCAGCCTGATATCTAGTTCAGCAGGTTTTGACTCCCATATTTTAATTTTCGAGTCTAATAATTCCAGTTTGGAATCCAGTAACTGTAATTTCAGATCCAGCATTTTTGCTTTCTGATCAATTGATTCCTGCGCGAAATTTTTATTACTAAAGACAGAAACAAATAAAACAGTTACAATAATTAATAAAACAGATTTTGTTTGCATAGCTTTTAGCTTAAATTAATAAAATAATTATTAATAAATGGACAGTTATTGGCTGTACGCCAGAGGCTCAAACTTGTGTGTTTGAGTATATCATTACAAAATATAGTTGCAGGCTTATCTCCAAATATCCAATAGCAAAAGTATTGAAACCGGAGATGCTATATTCCTATTTAATTAGATGGGTTAATAATTGAAAAGGTTGCTTATTAAAACGCAAAAAGACCTACCAGAGTGCGCCGAAGACATTCCTGGCAGAGTCTGAAGGAAGATGAGAGAGCTGAAAAATGAAAAATTTGGCTACGCCAGACGTTCTTAAATTTTAGTAATTTCAAATTAGTTTAATTAAATTTAGGTTTTTATCAAACCAATTATTGCCATGAAATCAGCTCTTGTTTTCTTATTCAGCATCCTTGCTTTTACTATCTTCTCACATGCACAGGAAATAAAGTGGGAAAAAATGTTTCTGTACGATGCAATGGGGGGCGTTTGGGATGAAAGTTCCGAACTTGATGACCCGGGGAATGAATATGATGACATAGGGACATATAGTGCCTGCCGGCTTTTTGACAGGGATGGAGCCACTGCATGGGTAGAAGGTGCAAAAGGGGATGGCATTGGAGAATGGGTACTTATTGGACAGAAAAAAACTTTTCCAGATAAAATTCATATAAACAATGGGTACCAGAAATCAGAGTCGCTCTATCTCAAAAATGGCCGTCCAAAATCCTTAGGAATAAGTCTTTATGTGGCTTATCATCTACCTGCTGATGTTACTGAACTGGGAGGAAACTATTATTGCCTGCCATTTTATGATTCTGTCCTTATTGAAGGGAAATTAGCTCCAGCAAACTATAGTTTAAGAGTAAGAGATAAAATGGAAACCCAATATTTTATACAGTCCTCTAAAAAAGAAAAAATAGCTTCTTTAAAAGAATTTGGAGATTCACTCTTTGAAGAAGATTTTGGAGAGAGGCGAACTGAAATGCTGAAAAATAGTGGCGGGTATAACCAATATGAAGCTTTTTGGGGTTATATTTTTAAACTGGAAATTCTTGATGTATATAAGGGAAGTAAGTGGGATGATACCTGCATCTCTGATATTTGGTTCAGTACGGAAGAAAAAAAGAAAAAAAGTCTTTCAGACGATGAGAAGATCACTGATATTTTTGAAGGAGAGGATGGGAACATTTATTTCACTACCTCAAAGCAGGAAAAGGTCTTGCTTGCAAGTTCCCGGGATATTGAAGATGAAGACGACATTGTTGGTGGAGAGCTGGATATTGTATTGATGGAAGTTAGTCCGGACAAAGAATGGGCACAGGTAGATTTTCTTTTCTCACAGGAGGCATATATTCGTGTAGAAGAAGTCCCTTTTCTTTATAATGTAAGGCTTAGTAGAAAAGTAGACAAATCCCTGTTGGGTGATTATTTTTCAATGTATGGTTTTGCAGAAAAGGATGGAAATGTTTTTATTGATACTGACGAAGGATTGTTTGATCTGGATGAGGTTATAAAAAAGCTATTGGAAAAATAATTTAGTCTCTATTCATTATCATAAACCCCCCAGGACAAAACCGGTGAAAATACCAAGATAATTCCCGATAACATAACCGATGATCCCGGTAGTAAGTCCTGAGATAATAATATCCTTGTTTTTCAATGCAGAAGCAACAACCGGGACAAACGGCGGGGAATAGATCATTGCGGTAGAAGTAATGATTACAGTATCGGCATCAATCCTAAAGACCAGAGACAGTAAAATATGGACAAATAAGGAACCGAAATATACAAGTATTACATACAATAGCAGGTCAAGATATTCCGTATTGATCATTCCTCGCAGATCGGCCATTGATGAGATAACAAGACAAAAAATAATGATCAGGTACATACCTGCCGGGAATGTTTTTTCAATCCTGTTCACATAGGGAATCAGCGAAAACAATAACCCCAGCGTGGTGATAGTCAGAATGACCACTACCATCATAAACTTTTGTGGTACTATCATCCCAAGAGCCCCTCCTATTGCAAATATCCCAATGGTAATCAAGATGGCTATTAACAATCCGGGGGAAATCTTTTTTGAGAAGATATTTTTATAATTATCCATTTCTTCAGCCTCCCGGGTGAGACGTTCCGTGTCTTCGGAATTTGTATGGTTTTTAAATGCCGGTAAAAAAAGTAAAAAGAATTTCTGCGCTACCGTAATCAAAAACAATAAACAGACAGCCCCTATAACGATATCTGCCGTATGTGTCATTATAAATATGTCCGGATCGACATGCAGGGCTGTCTTGATTGATGCGAGATTGGGTGTGCCACCTGAATAGATACCGATAAGCATGCCTGATACTTTGCCTATTTCAGGGATCCTGGAACGGAAAATAAAAAAACCGACAATTACTACAATCACTACTGAAAGCAAAGCAAGTCCCAGTGATAAAAACGTAGTTCCGGCCAATCTGAACCATTTTTTAAAATTCAATGAAAACAACAACAGCGGAATTGCCAGCGGGATCGTCAGGGTGGTAAGCATATCCTGGACGATTGCAATTTTATTATGCAGGAGATCGTTTGCCGTCAGCTTACCTTGTTCAAACAGGGCCTGTACCTGATCAGCAGGTAATGCTACCTTGCCTTGTACCAATGAATTATAAGCCTCCGAAACAGCAGGAAAGATGCCAACATTTCCCAATACTAATCCGAAGACATATGCAATAACCACCGCCCCTATTCGCTTAACCATCGTAAAACGTTCGGTAAAATGAATAATTACAACAGGTAAAAGGACATAGAAAAGTACCAGTATTATTATATACATAAAAGTAAAGGTTGTATGATTTTCGTGTTCAAATATATAAAAAAATCTTAACGTAATGTTTTCCGGGAAAAGCTACCGTAAAACAGGACATCATAAATAATCCCACGAATCTTTCTAGAACTGATAACCAGTGTATCATACCAGGTACGCAAACACCATGGATTCCAGAAAAGAAAGACGATCTAAACTAAAGAAAAAGTTTTTTATCCATACCTGGATGATGATGTTGTTGATACCATCAAACCACCGTCAGGGTTTATAACCGATTTCAAAATCCTGCATCAGGGATCGCATTATGTGAAAATTAACATCATAAGATTCTTTGGTGGCAACAAAGTCGATCCAGAGGTATGCTTTCGGGCTTTCGGCAAAAACGTAGCAGCAGACAAATTCCTTGCCCCGGTCCAGCACATGAACCTTAAAGGCAGGACCAGTCTTTTTGAACTCATTCATCGGTTCATAATCTAGTAGATAGACCTGTCCATCAATTTGTTTATTCTCTTCGCGACTGAGGCTCTCGATAACTGCCTTTTGCATCTCTTCAAAACCAGCATACTGGTCTATCGGTAAAACCTTAACCATGAAAGCGTTGGCTGCTTGTGCTACTACAGGGAAGCGCAGAGCAAAAATATATGGATTATGTGTATTTATCACCTCCAACGATTCAGGTATTTGCAGATAGTATCCAAATTCCTCACTGGTATATGCAGTTTTTGCTTCCTGCTTCTTCACTGGCTTGTCCTTAACAGCCTTATTCTGGCTGCTACGCTTGCAGGCCAGACCGCTGGCTTTATAAGCATTGCCAAATTGTATGTTATAAGAGAATGAAAAAATAAACAAAAAGATAAAAACAAAGTATTTCATTATATCAGTTATTAAATTAATGTATATGGTTAGTTGATGACCGGAAAAATATTGCAAACATTACTATTAGATCAGTTTGGTTTATATAAATGATACTGCAAGATAATCAATATTAAATAATCGAATAATCTACAATGAAAGACGAACGACTTGCTCCTTTTTCGTTTCAAACTCGTAACCAGAACTGAAGCCTGACCGAACAACGTCCAGTCGCCCTCCTGACTGATCGGGTAGGGATGGGGCAGAGTCTCGTGATCCCTGGGAGATGAAAGCAAGCTTTTGACGGGATTACTCGTCTCCGCCTGGCGGCGGAGTCTCGTGATCCCTGGTTGGGCACCCTGCAAACCCTCAAACCAACCCTAACGGGTTATTTTTATTTGTGTTGGGGCACATGCTAATAAAGCGCTGATAATAAATTGAAAATGAAATGATAGGTGGTGACGAGGGTAAAAGTTACTCTCATATTTCATACAAAGGTAAATATTTACTATATTTGCCCTTGTTAAGCAGACAGGAGTAAAATACGCCCTTATTTAAAATATAACAGAATGACTTACAATGCTGAAATACCATACAATGATTTACCGTTTCTGCCACCACAAGCAGCGATAGAGAACACGGTTATTCTCAAGAAAACAATTGCTGCCAGCCGGGCTCTGTCGGAGCTAAAGGGTGCCATCACCAATCTACCTAATTCTACCTTATTCATTGATACCATTCATTTGCAGGAAGCGCAAGCCAGCTCGGCTATTGAAAACATTGTTACAACCCAAGATGAGCTTTTTAAATCGTCCATTGCCGACAAAAAAACAGATAATCCTGCCGTAAAGGAAGTCCTACATTATAAAGACGCCCTTTGGTACGGACTGGAGGCAATGAAAAAGCGTCCTATCCTCTCCACTAATCTTTTTATTAAACTAGTGCAAATTATCAAAGAGAACAGTGCAGGTATACGCAATGCTCCGGGCACACAGCTGAAAAATCCGGCTACAGGCAAGGTGGTTTACACCCCACCGGAAGGTGAAAGTGTGATTCGGGAAAAGCTTAAAAATCTTGAAGATTTTATCCATTCAAAGGATGGTATTGACCCGATGGTGAAAATGGCCATTATTCACTACCAGTTTGAGGCCATTCACCCCTTTTTTGACGGAAACGGACGCGCAGGAAGAATCATACTTCTGTTGTATTTGAAATTAATCGGTTTACTTGATTTACCTGCTTTGTTTTTAAGTGGTTACATTATAAAAAACAAGAATTCTTATTACCAAAAATTACGTGCAGTTACAGAGAAAAACGATTGGCAGGACTTCATACTCTATATGCTGGAAATTCTAGAACAAACTGCAAGAAAAGACCGAAATCGAATAGCACTAATTGATAAGCTTATGGGCGAAATGGGCTCTGAAATTCAACAGCAGTTACCTAGAATTTACTCCAAAGATTTAATGGAGGTTTTATTCCGCTTGCCCTATACTAAAAGACACTTTCTGGAAACTGCCGGATTAGGTAATCTGAAGACAGTGGGGAATTATTTAAAAGAACTGGAAAAAGCCGATTTCTTAAAGAGTGAACAGGTAGGTAAAGAAAAATTGTATTTAAATTATAGATTGATGGGAATTTTAGCAAGTGGATAAGTATTAAGTGGATGGACATCGAAACCGATTGACAGTGCGTACAAAATAGTTGAAATAAAGCACGATGCCCCAATAAATAGTACTATGAGCGGTCTGCAAGACCCAGCGATGAGTAGATGTCGAACTACAACCCGGTCACCAGCACTATTTCTATGTACTTATCGACGGTTTTTATTGATTTTTAAGATGTTTTGAAAAATAAACCTTAATAAAAAACGCCATTAGATAATAGATTTACAAATGCATAAATAATTAAAGGATAATTTAAAATGAAAAAAACAGTAAAATGTCATTAAGATTCAATCCATATAAAGAAATCTCTGCACAATGTTGGTTCTTACTAACAATGTCTTTGGTTTCTTTTGTTGGATTAGTGTTACTGAATTTGTATATAGGCTACGAAGTAATAAAATATTTTTTGGGAGACGGTTGGTCGTTTCTTGGCGGATTAATAATTGCAATGTCTTTTATTGTTACTATTCCTGCTCTGATTTTGTCTGCCTTATCAATTCGTATGGTTCGCCATGATAATCACAAGAAATATATTTTCCCTGTTTTTTTAGGCGTTATAGGGATATTAATTGGGGCAATTCTACACAATGCTATAGAATTGTGGATATATATTGTAGCTTCTAGTGTTCTATTGCTTATTTCGTGTATTGCCTGTGCAAAAGATAAAAAGAAAAATGGCACTATTGATTTTGACTTAAAAGAGCAATCTTCTCCAAAACAAATTATTACAAATAATAATGGAACTTTTAAAATTGTAAAAGCTTTTCAAATAGTTGGTTTAGTGTTATTGTTCATTTTAGTATCTTTTGCAATTGATAGCTTTTTAATACCAAACAAAACTGTTGAAAACAATCAAACATTTATGGTCTATTATGCAATATTTAGTTCAATGATTTTTATTTTGCACCTTATTGTATCCTTAGCTTTTTTTAAAAAGAAAAAGTGGGCATTAAGTTTTAAATACATTGAAAGTTACATAATATTAGCAGGAATTATTTTAACAGCCCTTTCAGCTGCAATATCTGAAGGTGTCTCTTTTATACTTGTAGTTAGTTTTGGCTTTTTTATTGCGTTATTTATCTATTTGATAATAAGTTACAAGAAACTTAAAAAATCGAACATCTTTTTATTTATACTAATAGCTATTCTTAATTATTTACTTTTTTTACCCAATGAATTGTCAGCTCAGGATAATAATAAAATGCAGGAGATTAATCTTCTTGTTAAGAATGATTTCAATCCCTATGTAGAATTTTTCTCTACAGACATCACGGACTATTTTAATACCCAAAAATCAAGTCACTATCCATCAACTAATTTATTCGATGGATATTTAAAAACTTGCTGGGTAGCAGGTTCAATGAAAAAAAGTAAAATGAGTTCTCTTTTTATAAAAATACCAACCGAAATACCACTTGATAAGGTGATCCCTGGGGGATGAAAGCAAGCTTTTGACGGGATTACTCGTCTCCGCCTGGCGGCGGAGTCTCGTGATCCCAGGTGGGGCATCCTGCAAACCCTCAAACCAACCCTAACGGGTTATTTTTATTTGTAACAGTACCTTACTGAAAGCAAACTTTCAGCAGGCACTCAAAATAAAATCAAGGTTCTGTGGGATTACTCGCTATCGCTCGTGATCCCTGGGGGATGAAAGCAAGCTTTTGACGGGATTACTCGTCTCCGCCTGGCGGCGGAGTCTCGTGATCCCAGGTGGGGCATCCTGCAAACCCTCAAACCAACCCTAACGGGTTATTTTTATTTGTAACAGTACCTTACTGAAAGCAAACTTTCAGCAGGCACTGTTACAAATAAAAACCCCGGCTGCGCCGGGGTTGGTTTGAAGGTTTGCGGAGAAAGAGGGATTCGAACCCCCGGTCCGAGTAAACGGACAACGGTTTTCAAGACCGCCGCATTCGACCACTCTGCCATTTCTCCGTTGCAAAAGTAGAATTATTTTGTAAACCTGTATATTTTTAGCTCACAAAAGATATTTATCAACAAATTGTTGATAAATTCTTAATAGATAGCCAGTTATACTTAAGAGCCTGATATGCAATGCAATAGCATTATGCAAGTCTCTCAAGCATCTGTTATTATTGAAAAACAGTAAAAAATATGTGAATTTATGTTTAGGATATTTGCTAAACATGAGAAATAATCTATATTTGTAGGAAATTGAAAGAAATCATAGAATTCTCTAACCTCTAAAATCAAATTTATTATGAACAAAGCACAATTAATCGATTCAATTGCAAACGAAGCTAATTTAACTAAAGCTGATGCCAAAAGAGCTCTTGATGCCTTTGTAAGTTCAACAACTGGTGCCCTTAAAAAAGGAGATCGTGTTGCTTTAGTAGGCTTTGGTTCATTCTCTGTGTCAAAAAGGAATGCCAGAACTGGCAGGAATCCTCAAACCGGACAACCTATAACTATTAAAGCAAAAAAAGTTATTAAGTTCAAGGCTGGTAGTGACCTTGCAAATGCAGTTCAATAAAAGAAATTATCTTGTTAGATAAGGGAGTGCTTTGGTGCTCCCTTTTTTTTTTACATATATCTGACTAGTAAAACGTACTCATGAATAGGAAAATTCATAGTGAACTCATTCAATTCTTTTCAGACATGGTGACTCCTGAAAGAGAAAAGTTATTCCATATGGTGCTTCAGAACCGGACAAAATACATTACGGTTGCTTTAGAGAATTTCTACCAGTCACATAATGCCAGTGCAGTTATGCGAAGTTGCGATTGTTTCGGCGTACATGATATGCATATTATTGAAAATGGGAATGAATATTCAGTAAATCCTGATATTGCCCTGGGATCTTCGAAATGGGTTAATATTATTAAGTATAACCAACTTAATGAAAATACACCGGTTTGTTACCAGGAATTAAGAAAAAATGGGTATAGAATTGTTGCTACTACACCTCATATGGGATCAAAGATGCTCGATGACTTTAATCTGTCAGACGGGAAGATAGCACTGGTTTTTGGAACCGAACTTGAAGGACTATCTCTGTTTGCTCTTGAAAATGCTGATGAACACCTGAAAATTCCTATGTTTGGGTTTACTGAAAGTTTTAATGTTTCAGTCTCTGCTTCCATTATTCTGTATAAACTTACCAGTGAATTACGAAAATCCGGCATCAATTGGGAATTAACGAATGATGAAAAGCAGGAAATATTGTTGCAGTGGCTTCGGCAATCAGTTAAATGGTCAAAAAAACTTGAAAACGAGTTTTTGAAAAAAAATAAAATCAAATTTCGAAATAAAAAGTAATAAATTATATTAATATCGGTTTTTTATTATCTTTGATAAACGTGATAATTCTGTTGATGAGGTGTTGGTATTTTATGGTGAAAAGGCAAATTTAACAAAATAGCATATATTATGAATCGAACCCCGATAAAATCGGGGTGAGCTATCCCGACAATGTCGGGACTGGCTATGTGACCGTTGAAAATTTAACTATAAACACATGAATTGTATTATTATTGAAGATGATAAGCTTTCCAGAATGCTTATTGAAGAATATGTCGGAAGAACTGAAAGCTTAGTTAAAGTTGAATCGTTTGAGAATGCTATTGGTGCAATTAATTTATTGAAAGAAAATGACAAAAAAATAGATTTAATTTTTCTGGATATTGAAATGCCGGAGATGGATGGTATTGAATTCTTAAAAAGCCTTAAGAAATTGCCACAGGTAATTATTACTTCATCACGTGACAAGTATGCATTACAGGCTTTTGATTTTAATGTTACCGATTATTTGTTAAAACCTATTTCCTATTCCAGATTTATTCAGGCAGTTGAAAGAGCTCTTAATAGAAAAAAAACAGAGACAAAAAATACTGAAAATAGCAGGGAGATTTTTATTAAAAAAGGCTCAACTCTTATCCGAATGAAATATGAAGATATTATTTGGGTGGAGGCTCTGGAAAATTATATTATACTTAATACATTAACTGATAAGGTTACAATCCATTTTACTATGAAAGCAATTGAAAAAAAATTGCCTTCAGATATTTTCATAAGGGTCCACCGTTCTTACATAGTAAATAAATCCAGGATCAAAGTAATAAAGGACAATTCAGTGGAACTGGGTTTTAAAGAAAAAAATGTAAATATTCCCATTGGTAAGTCATATAAGGATCAGTTGATTAGTGATATTAATCTTATTGTCAAATAGTGTTGGCTTCACACAAGCAGTTGTTTCTGAGACATTTTGGACAAACATCTGTTAATCCTCTCGCATTTGAAATTGAGAAGGCCCAGGGTATCTATCTTTATACTCCCTCAGGGAGAAAATATATTGATCTTATATCTGGTGTTTGTGTAAGTAATCTGGGACATAATCATCCTAAAGTTATTAAAGCTATTAAAGACCAGGTTGATAAACATCTTCATATAATGGTATATGGAGAGTTAGTCCAAAAACCACAGATTAAACTGGTAAAATTACTAACTGACAACTTGCCGGAAACCCTCAATTCAGTTTACCTGGTTAATTCGGGAAGTGAAGCTGTGGAAGGGGCTATGAAGCTTGCTAAGCGGATTACAGGTCGCCATGAAATAGTTGCCTTTGGAAAATCTTATCATGGAGGTACTCACGGGGCCCTCAGTATTCTTGGTGACGAATCGTATAAAGATGCTTTCCGTCCTCTCGTTCCATCAATTCGATTTCTGGATTTTAACCGGAAAGATCAGCTGGATCAAATAAGTTCTGAAACTGCATGCGTTGTTGTAGAACCTGTTCAGGCCGAGGCAGGTGTGATAGTTCCGGTGAATGACTTTTTATCAGAACTAAAGAAACGGTGTTTGATAACCGGTACACTGTTGATATTTGATGAGGTGCAAACAGGATTTGGACGAACAGGATCATTGTTTGCCTTCGAACAATTTAAAGTTTTGCCTGATATTTTAGTGCTTGCCAAAGCATTAGGTGGAGGAATGCCATTGGGTGCATTTATTTCTTCTTCTGAGAATATGTCTCAACTAAAAACTAACCCTTCTCTGGGTCATATTACAACTTTTGGGGGTCATCCCGTTTCTTGTGCAGCAGCTCATGCTGCACTTCAGGTTCTCCTGGAAGAAGAAATAATTAGTGATGTTAACAGAAAAGGTAACCTGCTTAAAAAACTTATTCGCCATGAGACAATAAGAGAGTTTAGAGGGATGGGCCTGTTCTTTGCTGTTGAACTAAAAAATCCTGATCATGCTAAACGACTAATTAAACAAGCACCCCTGAAAGGATTCCTGCTTGATTCCTTTCTGTTCAGATATGATTCCTTCCGTATTGCTCCGCCTCTTAATATAACGGATGATGAAATAAGAATGGTGTCGAACCGGTTATTGGAATTAATTGAAGAAACTCAATAATTAATCTTATTTTTGATATATGGTAACAGATTTTCTTAATAATATTCAAAAAAAGAAGCGTGTCTTTGTTTATTTTGTTGACCAGAACAAGACGTTTTTTCCACTGGTTAAGGAAAAGTTGTCAAATGAGGAGAAATATAAGATGCATTTGTTCTCAACACCAGACACTTTATTTGACCACCTGAAGACTTCAAGTATTGACAATGCCAACATAAATATTTTTTTCTTAAATACTGAAAATAATCATGATGGTGTTTCAGAAAAAGATAAATTGATTAGTAGTGTAAAAAAAATAAAAAATATCTATTTTGATTTTAATGTATTTGCTCTTACTAACCAGAAAGATGTGAATGTACTTAACGAGTTAATTACTGCCGGTGCTCTCGGAATCATTCCTAAGAATGATAGTTCTATCCTTCGAATTCTTAATCACATTAAGGGTTTAATAAGCGAGAAAAATCTTGAAGAAAAGCGTAAAGCAAGAATTTTACCACTTAAAATTTTGTTGCTATTTGTTTTACTCATCATTATTTTAGCAATAATTACCTGGTTTTTATATCCTGAGATTTTTTATACCTAACCCGGATAAACCGAAAATTCCAATTAATTAAAACTTTAATAATTTACCCTGTGAAATAATCCCGGATTTCAGTATCAACAGTCGGCAGTCCACAGTCAACAGTCCGCAAGAAAGAAAATAACAATCAAACAATTATTACACCCGATAAAATAATTACATTCCCGATAAATCAGGACTGAAAAATATAAATAATCCGGTCTTCAGATTGCCGACTGCAGACTGAAGATTGCAGACTTAATAATGTAAAGTATAGTGAAATTAACAATTTTAGGCGTTTCAAACTTAAGATACTAAATTATCCTGTCTGTGACTATTTGTCAGGTATTTTCTGTTGGCATATACTTTGTCATGAGGATGGTGATTCTGATATAATTGTATAACCAAAAATATTGATATAATGAGAAAAGGGAAGATTGATGTAAAAACAGAGAATATTTTTCCAATAATAAAGAAATTTTTATATTCTGATCAGGAAATATTTCTCAGAGAGCTGATTTCTAATGCAATTGATGCTACTCAAAAAATTCAAACACTTGCTTCGGTAGGAGATTTTAAAGGAAAACCTGGCAGTGAGATTATCCGTGTAAAGTTAGACAAAAAGAAAAAAACTATTACTGTATCCGATCATGGGGTTGGAATGACAGCTGATGAGATTAATAAATTTATTAACCAAATAGCTTTCTCAAGTGCAGCAGATTTCCTTGAAAAATATAAGGATCAATCCGGTAATATTATAGGTCATTTTGGATTGGGCTTTTATTCTGTTTTTATGGTATCTGAAAAGGTTGAGATAATAACCAGGTCGTACCAGGAAGGAGCGAAAGCTGTTAAATGGGTTTGTAATGGAAATCCTGAATTTATCATTGATGAGGTTGAAAAGAAAACTATTGGTACTGATGTTGTATTGCATCTGGATAAAGAATCAAAAGAATATCTTGAAGAATCAAAAATAAATGAGCTTCTTAATAAATATTGCCGTTTTCTGCCAATTAAAATAGCTTTTGGAAAACAGAAAGATTGGAAGGATGGAAAAGAAATTGTAACTAAAAAAGATAATATAATTAATGATACCAAACCTGCCTGGACCAGAAAGCCGGTTGATCTGAAAGAGGAGGATTATAAGAAATTTTATAATGATTTGTATCCTATGCAGGAAGCACCTGTTTTCAATATTCATCTTAATGTTGACTATCCGTTTAGTCTTACCGGAATTCTTTATTTTCCTAAAATAAAAAATAACATTGAGTTGCAGAAGAATAAGATACAGCTGTACTGCAATCAGGTATTTGTTACAGATTCAGTTGAGGGGATTGTGCCAGAATTTCTGACCTTATTGCATGGTGTTATTGACTCTCCTGATATTCCGCTTAATGTGTCCAGAAGCTTCCTGCAAAATGATCCGAATGTTAAGAAAATATCAGGTCATATATCAAAGAAAGTTGCAGACCAGTTGAATGATATTTTTAAAAATGAACGTTCTGAATTTGAAAAAAAATGGGACGATTTAAAATTATTTGTTCAGTATGGGATGATTACAGATGAGAAATTTTATAACCGTGCTGAGAAATTTACCTTGTTTAAAAATACAAATGGCAAGTATTTTACTTTTGAAGAATATAAAGATCTTATTAAAGAGAACCAGGCCAATAAGGACAAAACTCTTATTTATCTTTATTCCACCAATACTGTAGAACAATTTGTTTTCATAGAAAAAGCTAATAAGAAAGGATATGACGTTCTGTCTATGGACGGGCAGCTTGATACACATTTTTTAAATCATCTGGAGCAAAAATTTACTAATGCACGCTTTGTTCGTGTTGATTCTGATGTAATTGATAAGCTAATTCAAAAAGAGGACTCTTCTGAGTCTAAACTTACAGCTGAACAGAAAAGTAATTTGTCTCCTGTTATTCAATCACAAATCCCCAAACAGGATAATTTTATTGTCTCTTTTGAAAATCTGAAAGAGGAAGAACATCCAATGACTATTGTCCAGTCTGAATTTATGAGGAGAATGAAAGACATGTCAGAAATGGGAGGTGGAATGAATATGTATGGTAATCTGCCTGACAGTTATAATCTTGTTGTTAATAGTAACCATCCTTTGATAATAAAAATTGCAGAGGAAATGGGGAGCATGGTTGGTGAAGATGTAAGCAAAATTAATGAAAAGGTTAAACCTATAGAGGATAATAGAACTAAGTTAGAGAAAGACCAGGAAGGTAAAAAGGATGAAGAAATAAAGCAGGAGGAGAAAGACAGGATTGAAGGTCTGAAGAAAAAAATAGATGAACTGAATGATAAAAAGAAAAATATTCTTTCAGAATATGGATCTAAAAATGAACTGGTGAAACAACTGATTGATCTTGCCTTGCTTTCAAATAATATGCTTAAGGGAGAAGAATTAAGTAAATTTGTTAAGCGAAGTATTGATATAATGTAGAGGGTTTAAAGGGAGTAGAGGGAATAGAGGGAATAATTCCAATATAACTAAGTATTATCCTTTAGAACCTTATATCTAAAATGAAGAATAACAGAGGTTAAAAGAATGTGCTAACTTCTTTTTTAAGATAATCAATAGCGATTCTTGTTGGTTCTTTATCCATTTCCATAACTTTCTCAAGTATATACCGGCTAAATTCGATGGCCGCGGCACCGGGTTTTACGTGATCTGCGGATGAATTGATAGTCTTGATGGTGTTAGATTTTGCATTTTTGATTATCTCCCAGGCAGCGGATGTCAAATATACTTGTTGTGAAAGATTATGTTCAAATTCTGCTCTTATTGTACTAAGCATGGATGTTTGTATTTGCTTGCTGGTCATCCCCTGCTTGCTGGTTCGCATAATAAGAGATTCAAGCGAAATCCTTTCGAGAAAAAGTATAACTCGCTCATATGCTTGCAGTCTGATAGGAGTAACGTTTTTCTGATTTTGCAGTATTATCTCATGTTTACGCTTATCCTGATCGCTTCGGATAAATGCTCTTATAAGAAAATAAGCTGTTAGAAAAACGATTAATGCGGGTAAAGTGTATTTTAGAACCTCGAGTATTTCCATACTATGTTATGTTATTTTATAAGTTGATTAATCATTATCCCGGTTATGTTGTACAATATTAATTATTTTTCAGTTTATAACTCAATTTTTTATCAAATTTGCATCTTTCAAGATGTAATGCTAAATTCATGCACTTCTTTATATTCGAAATGAAAACAAAGTAATCTAATACTATTATATAATGAGTATAAGTATTATCGGCAGATCAATAGAAGAATCTGCAACCCTGATGCTAAATGAAACAGCAGCAATATTAAAAGCTAAAGGTGAACCAATAATACATCTTGGTGGCGGAGAGCCGAAAAGCCGGGCTCCCATTGATGCAATTATCAGTTTTACCGGGTTATTAAACTCAGGTGAGATTCGTTATACACCTGTGGATGGAACAGTTGAAATGAAACAGGCTATAATACGGTATACTGAGGAGTATTATGAGAGGAAGGTTGCACCGGAAAATGTTATAGCTTCCAGTGGTGCTAAACAGTCCATTATGGTTGCCTTACAGGCAATTCTTGATCCACAGGACGAAGTAATTTTCCCTGCACCCTACTGGGTAAGCTATACGGAAATGGTTAAATTATGTGGTGCAATCCCGGTTCCTGTGCATCCCGAAGATGGTACTTTTTATCCAAGGATGCAGGATATTGAGATGAATTTTACTTCCTACACTAAGGCAATTATTTTAAATTCTCCGAATAATCCAACCGGTGCGATTTATTCTGATGAGTTTATTGCTGGTGTGGTTAGTTTTTGTGAAAAAAATGACTTGTACCTTATTATGGATGATATTTATCATCGCCTCTGTTTTGACGGGAAAAAACCGGCAAATTGTTATAAATATGCAAAGAATCTTGATGAGAATTCAAAAATTATTTTAGTAAATAGTGTGTCAAAGCAATACGCAATGACCGGTTTCCGGATTGGATGGGCAGTGGCCAATAAAAAGCTTATTGAGGTAATGTCTAATATTCAGGGACATCAGACTTCCGGTCCTCCTGTATTAATGCAAAAAGCAGCGATTGGAGCAATCACAGGTGTGCAATCAGGAGTTGAAAGCCTGAGGTTAACCCTGGAAAATAATCGGAATGTTATGATGGATCAATTGAACGCTTTTGATGGTGTTAAACCGACTAAACCGGATGGAACATTCTATGTGTTTGCTGACTTTAGTACCTATGATAAAGATTCAACCCGGCTTTCAAAATTTCTGCTTGATAAGGTTAGGGTACTGACTATGCCCGGAATTGAGTTTGGTTTGGATGGATATTTAAGACTCTCAACATGTGGGTCAATCAAAGATATAATAGAAGGTATTGAAAGAATAAAGTGGGCACTCGACCCAAATTCGCCAAATGAACTGTATATTGGTGAACGAAAATTAGTTAGAGATTGGTTGTAATTATTTGCTTATTATAGAATGATAAAAAAATCAAATGAAGAAATATTTAAAATTTGATACACCTGCAGTTAAACATGCAGGGGAATTAGCCAGTGACTATGGTCTTGACCATCATGGTTTTGTTCATCTGGATAAGGTTTTCTGGAATATTCCCGAAGCAGCTTTGTATGAGGAAGCTGTATTCAGGGGTGAAGGGAAAATTGTTCATGGAGGTCCGTTTCTTGTTAATACAGGAAAATGGACTGCCAGGGCTGCAAATGATAAGTATTTTGTGAGCGAGCCTTCTACCAGTGATAAAATTGACTGGGGTGAATATAACCGTCCCATTAATACTGAAAAATTTAGTGAAATATTGTCAAGATTACAAGCCTATCTCCAGGGAGAGGAATTATTTGTTCAGGATGTCTATGCCGGGGCCGATGAAAGATACCGTGTTCCCTTCAGGATCATAACCGATAAAGCATGGCAAAGTCTTTTCGTGCGCAATATGTTTCATACTATTAATAATCAGGAGGAGTTGAGAAAATTTATTCCTGAATTTACTATTATTTCATCTCCGTCTTTTAAGCTTGATCCGAGAATCGACGGGACGTTGAGTGAAACAGGAATAATTGTAGATTTCTCAAAAAGGATAGCAGTTATCGTAAATACAAGCTATGCCGGCGAAGTAAAAAAAACAGCTTTTACAATAATGAACTATCTGAAACCATTGCAGGATGTGATGGCAATGCATTGTTCAGCTAATGTTGGGGAAAAGGATGATGTTGCACTGTTTTTCGGATTAAGTGGTACAGGAAAAACAACTCTTTCAGCTGATCCTTCAAGAAAACTTATTGGGGATGATGAGCATGGATGGAGTGACTATGGAGTGTTTAATTTTGAAGCAGGCTGTTATGCAAAAGTAATTCGTCTATCGGTTGAAAATGAGCCTGAAATATATGAATGTACACGGCGTTATGGAACGATTCTTGAAAATGTGATATTCGATCAGACAACCCGGAAAATAGATCTTGATGATGAAGAACTTACAGAAAATACAAGAGCTTCGTATCCGTTGAGTTTTATTCCTAATTCTGTACCTGAAAAAATGGTGGATTCACATCCAAAAAATATAATTTTCCTGACAGCAGATGCTCAGGGTGTTTTACCGCCGATAGCCAGACTTAATATGAATCAGGCAATATATCATTTTATTAGTGGCTATACATCGAAAATTGCAGGAACAGAACTTGGTCTTGGCATTGAACCTGAAATAACTTTTAGCGCCTGTTTCGGAGCACCATTTATGGTTCATCACCCCTTTTATTATGCTGATTTGTTAAGGAAGAAAGCTGAAAAAGTCGATGCGAAAATTTGGCTGGTCAATACCGGTTGGGTAGGAGGAAAGTTCGGTATTGGAAAAAGAATAAGTATACGCCATACACGAAATATGCTGAATGCCGCCCTGGAAGGAAAACTGGATAAGGTGGAATACAGGAAAGATGAACTGTTTGGCTTCGAAGTTCCGTTATCCTGCCCTAATGTTCCTGAAGATGTTTTCGATCCTTCTACTGCCTGGGGAAACAAGAAAGAATACTGGATGAAGTATGATGCTCTTGCATCAAGGTATATTGAGAATTTCAAAGTATTCGCAAGTGGAGTGCCTGAAGAAGTGATTGCTTCCGGTCCGAAAAGATTGAAGAAATAAAGTCAGGGAATTAATTACTGATTAGATTCGAGAGGAATGAATTATAGAAAATGGATCAAGTTTTTATTACTGGTTATAATAGTTTTATTTACGCTAATAGCGGGTAAATTGCTGTTGTGGATTTTTAGTCCAAGTGTAGTAATTGAAAATTCAAAATATAGTTACATCAATATTCCTACAGGTACAGAATATGAAGATGTACAGAAGATAGTTGTTGACCGTGGTTTGGTTAAAAACATAAAAGCGTTCGACTGGGTTGCTAAAAGGAAAAACTACAGCAGTTTTATTCATCCGGGGCATTATGAGTTTGAAGATGGTATGAATAATAATGACATTATTAATTTGTTACGGTCAGGAACTCAAACTCCTGTGAATCTTATCTTTAATAATATCAGGTCATTAGAAAGGCTTTCAAGTATTGTTGCCGGCCAAATTGAAGCTGACTCGTCTGAAATAATTGACCTTCTCCTTGATGAAAATTATATTTCACAATTCAAATTTTCCCATGAAACTGTTATGGGAGCATTTATACCTAATACCTATGAATTTTATTGGAATACTTCTGCTTCAGGATTTGTAGAACGAATGATTAGCGAATATAAAAAATTCTGGAATAAGGAAAGAAAAGAAAAAGCAGCAGCTAAAAGCTTGACAATAAAACAGGTAATTGTACTTGCTTCTATTGTTGATGGTGAAACTGTTAGAGAGACAGAAAAAAGCAGGATAGCCGGTGTATACCTTAACCGGTTGAAAAAAGGTATCAGGTTACAAGCTGATCCGACCATAATATTTGCTATTGGAGATTTTTCAAGAAACAGAGTACTAAAAGCTGATCTGCAAGTGGATTCACCATATAATACATACAGGTATGCTGGATTACCTCCTGGTCCAATCTCAGTTCCTTCGGTTTCAGGGTTAGATGCAGTGCTAAATGCTGAAGATCATTCCTTTCTATATTTTTGTGCAAGAGCAGATATGTCAGGTTATCACCACTTCTCAACAAGTCTTCGGGAACATAACCGATATGCATATAAGTACAGACAAGCGCTAAATCAACGTAAAATTATGAATTAGTGGAGATATTACTAGTTACGTGTTGCGGGTTCGTGTGTGAATGGTTGTGGTTGTGGGTATGTTAAGTTAATGGTGAAAAGTTGTTGTTTTTAGATAATGTTTACTTCAGTTTGAAGATCGATTCCAAACTTTTTGTTCACGGATATCATGATTTTTTCCGCAAGTTTTTTGATCTGATTACCTGTTGCTGATCCATGGTTTAACAGAATAAGAGCTTGTTTTTTATATACCCCTGCATCACCGGCTTGTTTCCCTGCCCAGCCTGCTTTCTCAATTAACCATCCCGCAGCAATTTTAACATCCTGATTATTTGCCGGGTAAGCAGGAATATCAGGATAATTCGATCTTAGGTTATTAAATTTGCTTTTGCTTATAACCGGATTCCTGAAAAAACTACCGGCGCTCCCGAATTTTTCAGGATCAGGAAGTTTATCCTTTCTGATTTTAATCACAGCCTGTCGTATCGATTGAAGGTCAATTTTATTAATACATGCAAGTTCATTTTGTAACCTGCCGTATGTAGTATTAAAAACTGGGTTTCTACTGAGTCTAAAAACTACATTGGTAATGATGAACCGGCTTTTTAACTCCTGCTTAAAAATACTGTCCCTATATCCAAAATTGCATTTGTCCCGTGTAAATGTTATTTGTTCAAGACTATCTATTTGAACACCAGTTACCGATTCAATCACATTCTTTACCTCTGCTCCGTATGCTCCAATGTTCTGTATTGGGCAAGCACCAACAGAGCCGGGAATCCATGAAAGATTTTCAATTCCGCCAAATCTATTGTTGATACAGTAAACAACAAAATTGTCCCAGTTTTCCCCGGCCCACACATTTATTATTACGTTATCAGACGACTTATCCAGAATCTCAATACCTTTGATATCAGGATGAATAACCAATCCATGAAAATTATTGGTTAATAGTATATTACTTCCTTCTCCAATAATCAACATATCCTGATCAGGGCTACGATATTTATGTAAGATTGTAATTAATTCATCCACGGTTTCCGGAGCAACATAGAATTTTGCTGAAACATTAACCCTGAAAGTGTTATGTTTGTGGAGAGAATAATTTTTAAAAATCTTTAACATAAACGATTAATTTGTTTGTAAAGGTATATAATGCATGTTTATTCTATTATTAATATTAAAAGAATTTGTAAATTCGATAATCAATGAAACTAATCCCATGGAAACTTAATCTATGAAACTTCCATGTATTATTAATGCACAAACAAAAATGATTAAATAATGGTTGCGTAACAGTAACCGAATATTTCCACATGGAAGTTCACGAGCGGGTTTGCGCTATGGGGTTTTGTGGGAGCGAGTAACAACCGAACTGCCGATAGGCAGTGAGCTCGCGAATACCTTTAAAAATAAATTCATTTATGAGCAAATACCACAGAACTTGTAAAATGGTAGAAAACATAAATAACCTTATTACCAACATAAAAGATTTAAACGGATGAAGAATCGTGTTATTATTTCAGTTACTAATGATATTGTTTTTGATCAACGGGTTAACCGTGTAACAGGGACTCTGTTACAAGAAGGTGCTGATATATTGGTTGTTGGCAGGCAGTTTGACAATAGTATGTCTTGTAATCATCTGCCTTATCCGGTTAAGCGTTTCAGGATGATTTTTAATAAGGGTCCGTTAATGTATGCATTTTTCAACATCAGGCTATTTTTATATCTGCTTTTCAGAAAAGTTGATATTCTTCTCGCAAATGATCTTGATACTCTTTTGGCAAACTTCCTGGTTTCACGAATAAGAAAGTTGACACTGATTTATGATTCGCATGAATATTTTACCGGTGTTCCTGAAATCCAAAACCGACCATTTGTACGTAAAGTATGGCAAACAATAGAAAGATGGATTTTTCCGAAACTGAAACATATTTATACTGTAAACCAGTCTATTGCAAGAATTTATGAAAAAAAGTATAATGTTAATGTTGAGGTTGTGAGAAATGTATCCTATAAATGGAACAGATCTGAGAATTGTTCAAGAAAACGATTGGGGCTTCCAGCTAACCGGTTTATTGTGATTCTTCAGGGGTCAGGCATTAATATTGACAGAGGTGCTGAAGAAGCAGTTCTTTCAATGCAGTATCTTGATAATACTATTCTTTTGATCATAGGTGACGGAGATATAGTTAAGAACCTAAAGCAAATGGTTTCTGAACAGGGACTTGAAAGCAAGGTGAAGTTTATGGAAAAAGTACCTTATAATATTTTGATGAATTTTACATGTACAGCCGATGTGGGGATTACACTGGATAAGGATACAAACCTTAATTACAAATACAGTTTGCCAAATAAATTGTTCGACTACATTCAGGCAGGTGTTCCTGTACTTGCTTCACAAATTGTTGAGGTAGAAAATATTATTAAATCTTATAATATCGGTGATACTATTGATAACCACAATCCCGAACATATTGCGTCAAAATTGAAGAACATGCTTTCAGATATGGATAGAATGCAGTTATGGAAAAAGAATCTGCGCAAAGCGAGAGAGGAGTTATGCTGGGAAAATGAACAGGGGAAAATAACTGAGATATTCAGGAAAGCTGGATTATAACTATTCCCTTCTTCTAGTACCCAACTGCCTGTCCATCTTTCCGTGATTCTGAGGCTCCAAAAAAGACCCTGTTTTTCTTATCCCACATAATAGCCTGATAACCACCAAAACCGCCGGTTGTCCATTCTATATTATGTCCTTTTTTTATTAATGAGCGAATAGTTTCATATGATATTCCGGATTCGAGATAAACAGTCCCGCCGTTAATCATTTTACTGCCGGTAGGTTGTGATGAACCACCATGACGAATCCGTGGAGCATCACCTGCTTCCTGAAGGTTCATCCCAAAATCAATTATATTAACAACAATCTGCGCGTGCCCCTGTGGTTGCATTGAGCCGCCCATTACACCAAAACTTATCCATGGTTCTCCATCTTTGGTTATGAATGCCGGGATAATTGTGTGGAAAGGTCTTTTTCCCGGTTCAAATTTATTAGCATGATCCTCCTCAAGTGAGAATAATTCACCCCGGTCTTGTAAAATAAATCCAAGTCCGGGTGGTACCATTCCTGAGCCCATCCCCCGGTAATTGCTTTGAATAAGACTGACCATCGTCCCTTCATTATCAGCCACTGTCAGATAAATAGTATTACCCTGCTCAAGTTCTCCTGCTTCTACTTTTTGTGCAGAAAGATTTGGTTTTATTAACTTCGCGCGTTCAGTTCCATATTTTTTTGATATTAACCAGTCTAGCGGAATATCAGCAAAATCAGGATCAGCATAATATTTGGCTCTGTCTTCAAATGCAAGCTTTTTTGCTTCAACAAAATGATGAATATAATTACTGCTGCCAAATCCCATTGAGGCAATATCGAACCCTTCAAGTATATTCAGTATCTGCAAGGCGGCAGTACCCTGACCGTTAGGAGGCAGTTCCCATATATCATATCCACGGTAATTGGTTGAAATTGGTTCAACCCATTCGGAATGATGTCTTGCAAGATCTCTATAAGACAGGAATCCTCCCTGTTCATGCATGAACTTTTCAATAATACGGGCTATTTCACCTTTATAAAAATAATCTCTTCCCTGCCCGGCGATTTTTGATAATGTTTCTGCAAGGTATGGGTTTTTGAAAATTTCACCTTTTTTAGGAGCTTTACCTTCCGGCATAAAGATCTCTTTGAAATTCGGGAATCTTTGCAAATATCTTGCATTTCCCTGCCAGTAGTAAGCTATTAATTCGGTGACCGGAAATCCGTTTTCTGCATAAGTAATAGCCGGCTTTAATACTTCCTGCATTGAAAGCTTGCCAAATTTGTCGTGTAATTCGAACCATCCATCCACACAACCGGGAACTGATACCGGCAAAGGTCCATGAGAAGGTATACGGGTGTATCCTTCTTTTTTAAAGTAATCCAGTGTGAGTGATTCTGGTGATCTCCCACTGGCATTTAGTCCGTATAATTTTTTTGTTTTTGCATCCCAGACAATGGCAAACAGATCGCCTCCAATACCATTTGAGACCGGTTCAACTAACCCTAAAACAGCATTTGCTGCAATGGCTGCATCAATTGCATTACCACCTTTTTTTAATATATCCAGAGCTGCCTGGCTGGCAAGAGGTTGGCTTGTGCAAGCCATGCCATATTGGGCAATTACTTCCGAACGTGTTGCAAAAGATTTACCTGTTATTCTGTCCTGTGAAAAAAGACTTCCAAAATAAAAAGTCGTAATAAACATTAGAATTAATAATTGTTTCATACAATATAAATTATGAATTTTTGAAATTATTTTCAGTGCCCAAGATAGAAATTATTACCAAGGATCAGACATAGAAAATTGAAATTTATTATCGAAAACGTAACTATTCAGTGCCTTAAGTTTGAAATGATAAAATGATAGAATGACTAAAAATGGCTAATCTCATTACTTTGTATTATTAAGTCGGCAGTCTATAGTCTCCAGTCGGCAATTTGAAGACAGAACCATATAATATCAGTCCATAAAGTCAAACAAATTTTGAATTAAAAAACCAAATGGTAAATAACGAAAAACAACTGATTCGCCAGCTGGCGGAGACCTCATAGCCTGCCCCGTGGGGAAGCATGATCGTACGGGAGTATTTGTTATTTGTATTTTCTTACATTTATATTGTTTTATAATTACCTAATTGTTTTTTACTTTCTTTTCGATTGTGGACTGCCGA
>Ga0307992_1000080_pt1 | contig 61026 bp, 47 predicted proteins | sample EllFjometagen133_FD_203162 | JGI IMG/M metagenome (GOLD analysis project Ga0307992, IMG submission 203162) | Marine microbial communities from Ellis Fjord, Antarctic Ocean - #133 | ecosystem: Environmental > Aquatic > Marine > Unclassified | place: Southern Ocean | collected 2014-10-08
TCTTATCAAGGTTTAATTATTAGTTTGTTAGACTAAATGATTATACCCGAAGAGATGTCTTTTTGTCTTTCTAGATTAAGATTGGGATCAGAATGCAAGATGCTGGGCTTGACAAAAATTACCTAATATGCTATATTGTTATATTGAACATTAACAACTAAAAGCATTTCTTCTTTTTTCATTTACTCCTTAAATACGGGCAAATTCCTTTATTTTAGGAGTAAATGAATGTTTATTATTTTTATAAAAACAAAAAAAGGGAGAAAACAATGACAATCAAAATTGAAAAAAGTAATATCGTATCAGCATTTGGAAACAGAACAATTGGCACCAAAGTGATTGATGAAGATGGTTTCATGAGTTTTTTGCAGGAGTGCATTAAAAAACATGACTCATCAAAAGATAAACTTGGTCAGCACGTCATTCCGATGCCTTCCGAAGCCTTTAAAACTATTTCAGCCGGCGTAGGGATCAGAACTCAGGATCCCAATGATTACATCTTGAGATTCTACCGCGGGAAAGTTTCAGCCTATCTTAAAAGAGAAAAAGCGGCAATGGTTGAAAGTTTGGCGGCAATTGTCTACACAACGGAAGCCTATCTTTCTGATCCGGACGTGGGAGAGAGAGAAGCGAGAAGGATTAAGTTCAGTAACGCCACTCATGTATTAGTGGCAATCCTGGCCTCAGCTGGTCCCGATTCTCCTTTGAGCCCATCTCGGCTTGTTCACAATCTCGCCGGTGGCAATAAAGAAGCTCAGCAATGGTCCACTGATGAAATCCGTGAAAAAGCTTTTGAGTCACGGGAATACCATGATGAATGGGTAGTAGTAGCAGATCCACCGGAACTCGTATTTATAGATGTTTCGGTCAAAAAAAGATGCGATGCCCCATTTCATATAAGGCAACACACTGGCGGACATCGTTGTCCTGAATGTGGGGAAAAGTCCTAAAAGAAAACAGGACAAATAGTTACAATTTAAAGAAGGCACCGCAATTGCAGAATCTTGCAATTTGCGGTGTTTTTTTATACAAAAACCACCTTCCTCAAAAAAATAACCATTTAAATATATATTTAAATAGTTATTTCCAATCTCATTCCCAGTCTTTGATAATCAGCTCCTTCCCTCTTTTCCTGATTTCAACTTTTTGACCTTCTCGCCATCCCAATTCCCTCACCATCTCAATTGGCAAAGTAATTGAATAACTAACGTCCCTTTTCCCAATTTTCCTAATATTCCTATCATCTAATTTCCTCCTCATTTTTTCTTGACCCGTTAAATTGTGGTACTCCGCACCATTTAACTAGGTTGTTTTTAATTTATTTATTCTGATAAATTTTTAGAAACTAAATCAATTATTGATCTTGGATTAATAATATGTAACCCGTCTTTATTAGTTGTATAACCCTTATTGATATATTCAAAAATTTCCTCATTTTTTAACGATGAGTCAATTTGTAACATCAAACAAATTATTCCTACTAAATATGGAACTGACCAACTCAATCCTCCTTCGGCCCTATATTCATATTCATTATTTCCTTCGCTTGAAGCATATGTTCTGTAATCACTCGGAACTCTTAATGCTTTACTATTTTCTTCTCCAGACCAAATATGGTCATCATACTCCAAAACGTCTTCCTTGCTTTGCCCTCCACAACCCGTGAAGTCGATATCTTTCATTGAACAATGAATAACTATAATGCCTTCCTTTTTTGCTTGTTCCAGAGTATTCATCCAATCATCAACTCCATCTTCTTTTTTTTCTTCATTATAACCGAAAGAACAACTCACCACCCTGATTTTCTCTGATGAATTTTTATTATATTCAATAACATCCTTCAATGCCTTAGCATTATAATTAAAATAGTCAGAATTTCTCACTGAAGTTCTCGCTCGATAAAAGACTTTTGCATCAGGCGCAACACCACACTGCTTTCCGGATAATAGACTTGTGACTGCAGAGCCATGCATCTCCGGACCATGTTTTATTTCTCCAACCTCCTCATAATCAATCAATGAATCCTCATACTCTTCATGATCCGTCAAAAGCTTTTGATCAATAATCGCCACGTTTATTCCTTTCCCCGTTATCCCTTCTGCATGAAGTTCTCTTATTCCCAATCCTGGATTCTTTCCATCTTCTAAAATCAATTCTGAGTCAAATCCAGCAGGAAGTTTTTCTTTCGGTGGCCATTTAGTCTGAGTATCAAAAGTAGTGGAGATTAAATTTTCAACGGGAATTTTTACTAAATCCAAAGCAGACATATCCAATCCTCTCAGATCTTGATACTTTTTTATTATAGTCTCGAATTTTCTTTCTTTTTCAAAATTCTCCATATAAAATTAATTGTATAATTAAAATAATTCGATATTTTTTAATTTTTATATAACTCTACCCCGCCCGCCTAGACCTAACGTCTAGTCGAGACTGGTTAAATTGTGCCATTCCGCACCCTTTAACTAGATTATTTATTTTTTAATTTTTACCTAACATTCTCTTTAATAACTATTCCTTCAAAATTTAATCACATATTCCTTGAAGCATTTTTTGAGGATAATTATATTTTTGCTTAAGTTTGTTACAATCTGCAACCCCATTCCCCTCATAAACAATTTCCCACTCCCCGTTTATCCTAACTGCTAAAAACATTCCAGCATTTCCTTGTCCTCCGGGAGCAAATTCTACTCCTCCACGAGCAAAGTCCCCTTCTTCCTGACTGATTATTATTGTAACTTCGCTTAAATCTTTTTTATATTTTTCTACCATCGCTTCCGCAATTCCATCATTGGAAGATTTCACACATTCTTCTTCCCAGGCTTTCAAACATTTTTGTTTTTCTTCACACCAACTATAGCCGGCTCCAATAAGACATCCATGATCATCCTTGTCTCCACCTATTATTTTTTTATCAATTCCTACTTCCTCAAAATTATTCTGAGTTTCAGGAACAACACTTTCTTGCACAGGAGTATTTTGCAAATCACTTTGTTGATAGAAAATATACCCTATCGCACCAATCAGAAAAATCACTAGCGCACCAATAATAAAGTTTTTCATTTTTTTTATTTAAGTAAATTATTACTTATATTTTAACTCTATTTCCCCAATAAATCAAAAATTTTAGGGAACTAGAATAAGATAAAATTTCAATAAAAAAAGCCGGTTTGTAATTAATAAACACAAACCGACTTTCCTTTTAAAAGGTTTTTAGAAATTCGATGAATTTCAATTAATTTTGAATCAAGGACTCTTTTTCTCCGCGTAATTTTTGAATTTCTCTTCGCACAACACTAAGAGAAGAAGCGACGTAATTTCTTGTAGTGCCCAGTTTCTGAGCAATTTCCTTAACGGTAAGTCGCTCCCCGCTTCCCTTAAAGCCGAAATGAAACAATGCACCTTCTTGTTTTTTTGTTCCAATGTTTGTGACGCTTTCTATTTCTGCTTGCGTCACATTAGACAGCTCAGTCTTATTTTTTGGAACAGAGACAAATTTCTTTCCATTATTGAAACCAATCAGTTTCTTTTTTATTGCTTTTTCGATTTGTCTTACCCTTTCATGAGTAATACTAAAACGATCCCCAATCTCTTTAAGCTTCATGGGTTCTTCAGCACACATCCTACTATTCAATATGTACAATTCTCTTTCAGAGAGAGTCTTTCGGAATTGACTGATCATTTTTTTCCATTTTACTTGTTGATCTTTTTCCGCAACAATTGCTTCGGTGTCAAAATCGAAAGGTATTCTGCCCCCAAAAGTTTCTGTGCCAGTTTCATATACTGGCGTGTTAAGAGAAAGATCATACTGAGAAAGACGACTGTTCATATTGATAACCTCTCTCTTTTCAACACCTAGTCGCTCAGCAATCATTTCAGCGGTTGGATCAACGCCCTCTTCTTCTAGTTTTTTCTTTTCCTTGTTTAACTGCCAAAAAAGTTTTCGCTGAGCATTGCTAGTGCCAATTTTGACTAAGCGCCAGTTTTCCATTATGAACTTTAAGATATAAGCTTTGATCCAAAATGAAGCATAATAATAAAACTTAACTCCTTTAAAGTGGTCGAATTTAATAACTGCTCGCATAAGACCCAAATTTCCTTCTTGAATCAAATCCAGCAAGTTATCCATCCAAATTCTTTGAGAATCCAAGGCAATCTTAACCACTAAGCGCAAATTGCACTGCACCAGCTTTTTTTTAGCCTCCTCATCACCATTCTCATTAAACCGGATGGCTAGATCTATTTGTTGAGTATGCGTTAACAGTTTATACTTCCCAATCTCAGCTAAGTATTGATTAAGAGAATCACGATGCTCTTTTTCCCCTGCTACCATTTTTTCTTCTCTTGTATTAGTAATCACCGTTCCCCCCTTCTTAGTTGAATTTTCAATGTTCTATGTACTATTTTCTAATTAGTTTAATAGAATATTTTAACGTAAAGCCTTCCATAAGTCAAAGAATCAACACTAAATTCAGTCAAGCTCCTTTTTTTCAATATTATTCTCCACAAACTCTTTTTGCTTCTTTTTCTTTTCCAACCGACCCATACTAATCACTTTTTTTGAATTAAAATCTGAAAATTTCTCTAATTCCTTATCCAAATCACAAACAGCTGGATTAACTTCCAGTGCTGTCTTATTGATGCCGAGAAGTTTTATCCCGTCTAGCGAACGTACTCGAGAAAGAGCCACATAGCCCATTCCATATTCAAATGACTTACTCAGGTCCATTTCCACTGCATCCAAGGTCATCCCCTGACTTTTGTGCACAGTGATTGCCCAAGCCAGCCTGAGTGGAACTTGCGTCACCGATGCCAGTATTTCACCATCTTCATCAATAGACCATTTTTCTGGAACCGCTGTGATTATTTTGCCTTTAATGGTTTTCACAATCGGCAATCCCTCTTTTTCAAAACCAACAACACTCCCAAGTGTGCCGTTCACAAAACCTTTCTCAAAATTATTTTTCACAAACATCACTACCGCTCCTTTTTTAAGCACCAGCGTTTCCGGAGCAAGACAACCTCTTTTTATTGTGTTGACTAAGTTAGCTATTCCAGTAGAAGTCATTTGGAATGTTTTTGGCTCTTCTTCTATTTTTCCCAATTCAAAATTATTTATTTCATCCGCATTAGCATTATGAGTGAAGAGCTTGGTTGGGGTAATTTTGCTTTTAATGTTTTTATTTTCTCTGGAAAGAATAAGTCCTGATGTCTCTGTGTCACAAGTTCTGCTTCTGATGTCACTAAGAATTTTCAACATTTGACCTTCTTCTTGGCGATGCTGTTCTTCAAGATAGCAAGTCGTGGGATTCATTTCTTGCCAAACTCTGGATTCATTCACAAAGCGAGCTTTGGTTCCATATCTTGCCACTGGTGGTAATTGAAAAAAATCTCCGCAAAGAATTACCTGCAAACCGCCAAAAGGCAGGAACGGGTCTTTGAATCTTTTGCAGATGCTATCAACAATGTCTAGCTGATGAGCATGAAGCATCGAAACTTCATCTATTATCAATACTCTAGTTTTTTTAATTTTTCGACTATAGAAACCTCTCTTTTTAAGTTTAGAAAAATCCGCTTCAGTAAAAACGTCTCTGATTCCCATTCCCGACCAACTGTGAATAGTTTGCCCGTTCATATGAGTCGAAGCAATCCCAGTGGAAGCTGTGACGGCTACTCCTATTTTTTTATTTTTAAGATATTTAATGTATTGATTTAGAAGATATGTCTTTCCGCTTCCCGCAGGACCTGTCAAAAAAACGTTATGCCCCAATTTCAAAATATCCAAAGCTGTCGATTGTTTCATTGTTTCCTTCCTTATTTTCTATATAAGTTTACCCCGTTAAATTTCTTTCTATTTAACCAGGGTAATACATTACTTACATTCTACCCCCATCCCCCAATAAATCAAAACCCGTCATGTGTTTATAGGTATTAAAATAGTTGAATTTTTTATTTAAATAGGCTATTATGGAAAGTGCATTGAGGTGCAACCTTGATGTGTTTAAAACTAACCCTAAACTAATTTAATGAAACTTATTGTTAATATCCCTGCATTTAACGAAGAAGAAAAAATTGCAGAAACTATTGGGAGAATTAAAAAGAGCTTTCAGTCTGATTTTTATGTAAATGGACTTGGAAAAGTTTTTAATTCCAAGATTATTCAGGTAATTGATGATGGATCAAAAGACAAAACAGCTCAAGTTGCCAAAGAGGCTGGAGCTGAAATTATTGTTTCATACAAACCAAATCGAAGACTAGCTTATTCTTTTAAAATGGCAGTAGAAAGTGCTCTTGAAAACAATGTTGATTTAATGGTCAACATTGATGCTGATGGTCAATTCGATCCAGAAGATATTCCAAAACTTCTTAAGCCAATTCTTGAAGGTGAAAAAGATATGGTGATTGCAAACAGGTTTGGTAACAAAAAAGCTCAAGATATTCCTTGGATAAAAAGCTTCTTAAATCAATTCGCTGCCAAGATTATTAGTTTTTTCTTGAATTACAAAATTGAAGACCTGACTTGCGGTTTTAGAGCTCACAACAAAGAAACTCTCCTTCGATTAAATCTAACAAATGTTCATTTCACTTATACCCAAGAAACTATCATTGATGCGATTGGTAAAAACTTGAAACTTGTTTGGATTCCAGTTCATGTTACCTATTTTACTAATCGAAAATCAAGAATTGTGAGTTCAATTTGGAAATTTATTAATAATTCATCAAAAATTATTATAAAAGCAGTAAGGGATGTTCGACCACTCAAGTTTTTTGGTTGGCCCGCTCTTTTCTTTATTACTCTTTCTATTTTAGGTTTTGTTGTTTTCTTTTATAACTATTTCCAAGAATTCAAAATCACCCCATACATTAATTATATTATTTTCGCTTCTATTTCCCTACTCCTGGGAATTCAATTACTCGTTTTCTCTTTCATTGCTGATATGATCAAAGCCAATCGACAACTCACTGAAGAATCAATGTACCAACAAAAGAAGGAACGCTACCGTAAAAATAATTTTCCTATCAATCAATAATGAAAATATTATTTATTTCACATTCTTATCCACCAATTAAAGGGGGAGTAGAAAATCAGAACTATAATCTTGCTAGTAAGTTGCAAGAAAAAACTGAAACTAAAATTATTGCTAACGGAAGAGGAAAGAAATTCCTTCCCATCTTCCTTCCTTGGACCTTACTAAAGGCTTTTTTCTTAATGACAAAATATGATGCCTGTCTTCTTGGCAATGGAGTCTTGGCACCAATTGGAGTAATTCTCAGATTTTTTCATCCAAAAAAGAAATTCTTTTGCATTGTTCACGGACTCGACATAACATTTGCCAATCGAGAAGAGCTCCTTTCAAAGATATATCGAAATATCAATGTTCCTTCAATGAAAAAATTTCACAAACTCTTTATGGTTGGAAACGCCACAATCGAAGAAGCTGTTTCTGCAGGAATTGATCGAAAGCTTTGTCAATTCATTCCAAATGGTGTAAACGAAGAAGATTTCAAGGAAAGCCATACCCGAAAAGAACTTTCTCAAATTTATGGAAAAAATATAGATGACAAAAAAGTTATCCTCCGCCTCGGAAGATTCGTTCCTCATAAAGGAGCAAGTTGGTTTATTGAAAATATCATGCCAAAACTTCCTGAGAATGTCGTAATGATTATAGCTGGTGGTCGAGTTAATCGAAAAACTGCTGGGGACCAAGACGCCTTTATTGACTGTGAACAAGCGATTATCAAAAACCATCTTGAAGATCGAGTCAGATTAATACCCTCCATTCCGCAAGATCAATTAAAGATTATTCTTAATACGGTTGATATTGTTGTTTCACCAAATATCAAGATTCCTGGATCAATGGAAGGATTTGGAATCAACGTAATTGAAGCTGGAATATGCAATAGAGTGGTTCTGGCCTCAGACATGGAAGGATTGGCAGACGCAATTAAAAATGGGAAAAACGGAATTCTAATTGAATCAGAAAATGAAGAACAATGGATCAAAAAAATTAATGGCATTATCGACGCAGGTGATGAATTCATAGAGAACTTTGGAAAAAGAGCTGGAGAATATGTAAAAGAAAACTATAGCTGGGATAAAATTTCCAAAGAATATATTAACGAAATGAAAAAGTTTTAAATAAAATTAAAAATGATTGAATTGATATTGTTAAATTTATCTATTATTTTCATCCTGTTTTTACCAGGATATTTTTTGATTAAGGCGCTTAGAAACAAAAATGATGACTTACTAGGAATTGAAACACTCACCCTGTCCCTTGCTATTAGCATTGCACTGATTGATTTTATTTTCATCTTTATCAACAAACTTCAGATACCAATCAATTTATTTACCGTAATTCTGTTTCCCGGAATACTTATTATTGGACTAGCTGTTATTTATTTTATCAAAAAAAGTCCACTAGAAGAAAAAATTAATACCGACAAAAAAGATTATAAATTTATTAAAATATTTTTAATATTAATCCTATTTGCAGTTGTCATCAAAGGAGGATTTTTGCTTTCAAAAACAGTTCCAAGCTCGACTGACCTTGGACACCACATGTATTGGGCAAAATATATTCAAACATTTAATCATCTCCCTGATTACGGAATGCCCGACTTCATTATTGGAGAACACATCATCTTTGGAGTCATTGCAATTGCTTCTGGAGTGACACTCGTCAGTACCATGCCAATGATAATTCTTTTTCTAATAAACTTCTGCTCACTTTTTGCTCTAACACTATTAGGCTATGAAGTGGCTATCAATTTTACAAACAAAAAAAATGCTAAAATTATCGCGCTATTAGTCTTTATTACCATTGGAATTCTTTATGCAATCGCTTCCCCACAAACAAAATATGTTTCTGGTGGAGTCATTGGAAATCTAATTGGAAATCTTTTTATTCCACTTTTGATTTTTTCATTTTTAAAAGCATTAAGAACCAAACAAAAAGTTTATTCGATCATTTTTGCAATTCTTCTTTTTGGTCTTATTTTCACCCATCATCTCTCCAGTTTTGTTTTTCTTTTTATTTCATTGGGTTTTATTATTCTAACCTTAATTGTTTTAACTGCGAAGACCCTCCTTAACAAAAACAAACTCGAAACATTAAAAAAATACTATTCTGAATTAAAAGTTTTTTTGAATATTAAATATATTATCGGTGTAATCTTTTTGGGAATTATTCTTTTAATTTCAAGAATTCCATCTTATCTTAATCCTTCCGCCGTGGACACTGCAGTAGGAGTTCCATCCAAAGCTACTCGAACAGGACTTAGCTTGATGTCCATTCTTGAGACAGCTGGTCCTTGGAGATTTTTCTATGCAGCAATCGGAGTAATTTTTTTTACTATAATCATCTGGGGACTTTTCATTAATTCTAAAAAAATTGCAGAAAGATTAGAGTTAACCGAGAAATTTAATTTAAAAACTACTGTAGTAATATTATTCCCTATTGTCTGGCTTGGAATGCTTTTTATCATGAGCTACAAACCAGGGCTCTTGAAGATTGACATTCCATCAAACAGAATTGGAAGTTACATTTCATATCCAGCAGCACTTCTTAGTGGATTCGGTATTTTTTATTTATTGAAATTAATCACTGGAGCATCAGCCGGATTTAAAAAACTTTTTCCGATTGTCTTCATAATCGTTCTTGGGACAGGAATTATTTCTGGACTTAGTGATATTTCAAATTTCTACGAAGAAAATTCCGAGAATAAAACCATTAGCCAAGTTTTTGCAGGCTCTGAGTTTCTAGCAGAAAAAACCGAAGACTCCGATATCATCATCAAGGACCATATCTACATGCCAGCTGACACTTGGATGAAATTATTCCTCATGAGAGAATACAAAAATCCGCTTTCAAGGTCTTTCTTGAAGCGTTACAATGACCCAACGAAAAACAGAGAAACTTGCACTCGAGACATGATTGCTATTCCAGACTCACCAGTCGGACAAAGCTGTTTTAAAGAATATGAAACTAATTATGTTTTCCTTAAGAAAGGATACGACAATCAACAATTTGAAAACTCTTCGAATTTTTCTAAAATTTTCTCAAGTGAAGATGTCGTAATATTTCAAAGAAATTAAAATATCATGAAAAAATATATTCCTGTTATAGTTTTAGTCCTCCTTCTACTAACTTCCTCCCTTTTGTTTTGGAAAGGAGAAGATTCTCTTAGAAAATCTTCCCAAAACTATACTCTTTTCTATTTTGAAAATACTCAATCGACAACCAATAATATCAAGGAAAACCTTTCCTTTTTAATTGAGAATAACAAACTAGAAACTATTAATTACAAGCTAACTCACCTCATCAACAATCAAGAAGTTTTCACAGAGACAATTGAAGTCAAAGGAAATACAATCAAGAAAATTGCACCATCTGATAAATTATTTTCTGAAATTAAAAAAATTGAAGGAGATTCTTTTATGTACCAAATAAAAACTAATAGAAACAGTAATAATTTCAAGTTAACTAAAAAAATATCTATTGAATAATGAAAAAAAAAACAAAAAATAAAAAGGTTCTTTTTTATACTCGGCCACTTTCGCCCCCGTGGGACGAAGCATCAAAAAATCTGGCATTTGAAATAATCAAAAATTCAACAGGGAGGATTAGGTGCCTTCCATTGACAACAAGTGACACTGCCCATTTTAACAATCTTTCTCAAGCCAAAGTCAGCCCAGAAGAAATCTACACTTCAAATTCAATGAAGTTTAATTTTATTGAGAAAATGCAATTGTTAAAAAGGTTGTATAGATTCTCTCTAAAAACAGATATTATTCACTTTATGTTCACCCCAAGATCTCTTACTTCATTCTTAATTAGATTTCGCTTATTCTTTTCAAAAGTTAAAACTATTCAAACAGTTGCCACCATCAGCGATGAATTAATCGCCAAGAAAAGAAAATTGAAGAAGACTCTTTTTGCAAACACTGTTGTAGTGCAATCTGAAAACACCAAAAAAAAGCTTGAGAAAAACGGCTTCAAAAATGTAAAACTAATTTACCCAGGAATTGATTTGGAAAAATATCAACCAACCGAAAAAGATCCAAAACTTCTTAAATATTTTAACCTAACTACTAATGATTTTATTGTTTTATTCGCTGGAGAGTACACTCGTCTCAAAGCGATAGATGACATCATTAAATCCTTTGAGAAAATTTACCAAAAAGATGATCAAATAAAACTTATTCTTGCCTGCCGAATTAAATCGAAAGAAGATACTCAAAAGAAAAAAGAAGTTCAATCTAGATTAAAAGAAAAAGACTTAACCGATCGAGTAATCCTTATAGACACCTTTGAAAATATGCCAGCCCTTTTCAATCTTTCCGATATCAATATTTTTCCTGTTCGAGAGATGATTGGAAAATTTGATATTCCTCTCGCCGTTGCTGAACCCATGGCTTGTAAAAAACCAGTAATTGTCTCAAATATTCCAGTACTAGAAGAATTTGTTAAAAACAATGAAACAGGAATTGTTATTGAAAAACAAAATCCAGATCAACTTTCCAACGCAATTCTCGATCTCAAAAATAATCCAGAAAAAATGAATATGCTCGGTGAAAAAGCCATGAAGTTTACAAGAGAAAATCTTGATATCCATCAAATCGCCAAAAAATATGAAGATATTTATTTATCTTTGTGATATAATGAATACGAAAAATAAAAAAGTTAGGAGAAAACATATTACCTAAAACTTCACTCACAGCTCTAAATTAAAAAATAAACAAATTAATATGCTAAAAATTACAAAAGAAAATGAATACAAGCAAGTGGTTAATCCAACTGGAAAGCAAAAAGCCCCAGTAGTTTTTCATGTGTCAGATGAGCTAATGCCTAATGAATCCACTATTGAAAAACTTGTTAAAGTTGCATCAAATGAACATATCTTTCATCATACTGCTGCCCTAGCTGATGTTCATCAAAAACCAGGAAGAAAGAATCCTTCTGGAACAGTAGTTGCCACAGAAAAATATTTTCTACCACAGCTCCTTGATACTGCTCCAAACTGCGGAATGAGATTAATTAAAACTCCTTTCAGTGAAGAAGATTTAAATAAAAAGCAAATCGATGAAATGTTCAAAAAATTTGTTGAAGTCGTGCCAACTAAAAAATATATTGGTAACTACATTCCATTAAAAACAGTTTTAGATATTTGCCAACGTGGGTCATCTGCAGTTCTTGAACATTTAGGCAAAGACGCTTCTGACGCAGAAAACATGCTAATGAATGGAAATATGTTTGAAGATGAGAAAATTAGTAAGAAAGATCTCTATACTGCCCTCCCACCAATGTTTTATCGCTTTGGGCAATTCCGACTTGGAATTCTTGGAGCTGCTGGAAATCACTTTCTAGATTTAATGAAAATTACTGACATTCTTGATGAATCAATGGCTAAAAAATTTGGAGTCAAAAAAGGTCAATATGTTTTTTTAGTTCATACTGGATCGGGACTAATTGGTCAATATGCAAGTTATTTTTATACTCCCAAAAGAAAAGAACATTTGAGTCAAAAAATAATTTCGGGACTTGGAAGAATATCATTTCTTGGAAACAAAAAAGATTGGCACAAAAAATTAAAAACGGACCTTCCCATCTACAAAGACAAAGATGAATTTTATGCCATTGATAGTCAATCAGAATTAGGAAAAAATTACTATACTGCCCACAGAGCTGCCGGAAATTTTGGCTTTGCCAATCGAGACTTCATTCAACACAACATGGAAAAAGCGATTAAGAAGGTTATCGGAAAAGAAAACGTTCTCGAATTACTCTATGACATGTCTCATGTTTACGTAAATAAAGAGAACCACTATGGAAAGGATGTTTTAGTTCATCGTTCAAACACCACTCGAGCCTTTGGCCCTTCCAAAATGCAAGGGACAAAATTCGCCGAAACTGGAGAGCCAATTTTCATGCCATCTTCAATGAGCACCTCTGCTTATTTTGGAGTAGCTACTGAAGAAAACGAGTCAACTTTCCGATCAGCTGCTCACGGAACCGGAAAAGCAAAAGAGAAAACTTCCAATGTTCCTCAAAATAAAGAAGAATTATTCAAGAAAATGGAAGAGCGCAATGTAAAACTTTATAATGCCGCATCAAAAGAAGTAATCAATCAAGACGCCTCCAACTACAAAGATCCTGATAAGGCCCTTGCTGGTATGGAAGCCAATAAAATAATTAAAACAGTGGCAAAAATGCAACCAGTAGCAGTTTTAATGTATTAAATCCCCCCCCCACAGCCCTAATTAATACACACCTTTAAATTTGAAGTAATGTATTTTCAAGTGTCAGGCCATTCCTATGGAATTTTGGGAGAAAATATGTTATTCCAAATTTAAAAAAGTTCAGTACAATAAAAAAATAATATGAAGATAATCACAATATCTGGATTAGATGGATCTGGAAAATCGACTCAATTAAAAATACTTAAAGAAAATTTAACCCAAAAAGGTTATCAAGTTTTTGATTTTCACATGATTGACTTTTCAATTGCCAATAAACTTCTTGGCAAAAAGCAAGAAAAAGATGAGAATGAAATAAAAAAACCTAAAGCAAAAATTAAAACAGGCTTTTTTGGAATCGCCTTCAGAAAAATTGCCTTACTAATTGATCTTAAAAGATTTAAAAAATTAATTCAAAAAATGAGCCAGGAAAACAAGATTGATTTCCTGATCACTGATAGATATTTCTACGATCAAATCATTAATATTATATATCTAGAAAAGTCATTACCAGAAGGAAACAAATACTGGAAAAAATGGTCTGAAAAATTAATCACGAATCCAGATCACAAAATATACCTAGAATTAGCTCCATCAATCATTATTGAAAGAAATAAAGATATTGAACAAGGTTTTGATTATTTTAATGATAAAAACAATCTCTATAAACAACTGAGTAAAAAATGGGAATTAAATATTATCAATGCAGACGACACTATTGAAAATATTCAAGAAAAAATTAATGATTTAATTTCAAGCTAACTTTAATTTAAATTTGGAATAATGTATTTTCGAGTGTCAGACCATTCCTATGGGATTTTGGGAAAAAATATGTCATTCCAAATTTAAAAAATCTCTCAAATATAATAATCCCAAATAAATTTACTGAACATGTCTAGTCTAATTAAAATCTCGCTTTGGCTTTCCCTTTCTGAATTAGCCTTCAATTTCTCAGGATACATAATCCATGCTCTTCTTGGGCGAACCTTGGGACCAGCTGACTATGGACGCTTCAGTCTTGTTATTGTATTTGCTACCATGATTGTTATTCTTATTGGAAGAGGAGTTCCCATCGCAATGAATAAATATCTTAGTGAAATCAAAATTGATCAAAAAAACCCAGAAAGCAAAACGAGATTTTTTGAAATAAAACAAGCCTCAATGATCCTGCAACTTGTTATTATTGCGACTTTTACTTCAGTTTACTTTTTTGCCTCTCCATATATTGCCATCTTATTAAAAGATGAAAGCTTAACTCCCCTTTTCCAGCTTTCATCCTTGATTATCCCAGCCTTTGGCCTAGCAAGTTTTTACGTTTATTATTACACTGGGATTCAACACTTCAATAAACAAGCTTTTCTGAAATTCTTTAGAGCCTCAGCAAAAATCTTACTAATTGTTGGACTTGCTTGCTTATTCAACGTCAAAGGAGCAATTATTGGACAAGCAACTGCTCCATTTCTAGTTTTCTTAATTGCGATTTTCATGGATCCATTTAAAATGTTTAAAGAAAAACAAATTAAAGTTTCATCCAATAAAAAAACTTACAAAAAACTATTTGATTTTGCTTGGGTTATCATCTTCTTCCTGATTTTTTATGAATTGATGATTTCAATCGACTTGTATTTAGTCAAAGCAATCCTCCAAGATGATGCCTTGACTGGAGTATATAACGCTGCTTTAACTGTTGGAAGAATTCCTTATTACGCATTTTATTTCCTAACCATTATCCTATTACCAAAAACATCTCAGTTAATTACTGAGGGATCTAAAGATAAAATTCAAAAGCTTTTACAAAGCTCCTTTAAATTTCTCTTTATGTTCATTTTTCCCGTTGTAACAATAACAGCTCTTTTTGCCGACCCAGCTATCAGATTCTTCTATGGCAACCAATACCGACTTGGAGCTCCTTCTCTGGAAATTTTAATATTTGGATTTGGATTCCTAACCGTTTTCTATGTTCTTACTTTTGTTCTCAATGGTGCTGGCAAAAACAAAATTCCATTATTCATCTCAATTTTAGGAGCAACTCTAAATGCTATACTAAACTATATATTCATTCAAAAATATGGTCTGATTGGATCAGCTATTGCAACAACAATAACTTCATTTATTGTTATGATAATTGCACTTATCTATACCAACAAAACAATCACAAGATTCATTCAGCCAATCTCTCTCTTGAAATATTTCGTTGCTAGTATTGCAATCTATCTCATTGGTCAATTAGATTTTTTTACTCAAGGAAAATATATATTTATTCTCTGGTCTTTTATTCTTCTTGTAATTTATCTTTTAATTCTATTCCTTCTCGGAGAAATCAAGAAGGATGATTTACAATTTATAATAAAAGCTTTCAGAAAAAATAAAATAATAAATGAAAGCTAATTAATAAATAATAATTAAATTAAAACAATGAAAAGCAATCTCAATGTATTATTCCTATTCGTAACCATCGTTCTTGTTGGAACTTTGACTTATTTTATCTTGAAACCATTTCTAATGCCCCTATTTCTAGCATTCGTTATTTACCAACTTTTTAAAAAGTGGTACAAAAAACTTAATAAAAAACTCAACGGAAAACCAGTTATTGCATCAATTTTGATGTGTTTCTTTCTGTTTTTTATCTTAGCGATTCCATTCCTGATAACAACAGGCTTAGTAGCCAAAGAAGCCTCCGATCTTTATCAAAAAATTCAAATTACAGACTGGCAACCGTACATAACATCAATTTCAAATATTCCTTTAATAGATAATCTTGGAGTGAATCTAGAAAATTTTGATCTTAAAAATATATCATTAGATAATTCTCAAAAAATTGCTCAAGGAACACAAAATATTGGTGGATTTATTTTTACCGTAGTAAAATCAATCTATCAAGAAACTTCGCATACATTATTCATGATTTTTGTTTTATTTTTTACTCTGTACTACTTATTCAAAGATGGAGAGAAGATTATTAAAAAAATAATGGATCTCAGCCCTCTTAAGAATAAAGAAGAATACAAACTACTTGATAATTTCGTTAGAATTTCGAAAGCCACGCTAAAAGGATCTCTTGTCATTGCAATTATTCAGGGAATTCTAATGACATTAATTTTCTGGATCGCTGGAGTTTCGTCGCCAGTTCTTTGGGGAGCAATAACAGTTCTGGTCTCCCTTATTCCAGTCATTGGCGCTATTCTTGTTTGGCTTCCAGTCGGAATCATCATGTTCTTCATGGGTTTCCTCTGGCAGGCAATTGTTATTTTCATCTTCGGTGCTGTTGTCATCAGTAGCGTCGATAACATCCTAAGACCAAAACTTGTTGGGGATGAATCAAGTCTTCACCCAGTCCTAGTCTTCTTCTCAACAATAGGAGGACTTGCCCTTTTTGGAATTTCAGGTTTTCTGCTTGGACCAGTAATTATTGTCTTATTTTTATCCTTATTAGATATATACAAAGGTGAGTTCAAGGGAGAACTTAAAAAATTTAATCAATAAATCAATAATTCCTTTGGTATAAAAAAAACAAAAGCGCCTCTAGAGAGGCGTTTTTGTTGAAAAACTAAGATTATAAATATTAATTAAAAAGTTCTTCAATCACTCGGTCTTTACAATTTTCTCTTAAGCGACTGTCTAATATGCTATTGCATATTCCAGAATTTTTTTCACTTATTGCTTGATTCTTATAGCAGACGTCCTTTAAAAAATTATTAGTTAGGTTTTCACAATCTGATGACTGAGATTCTCCACCATTAAGACCACAAATTTCCAGACAATAATTATAATCATCGGTGTTCTTTTTGTCTTCGCATTTATTATCACAATGATTCTGCAAAATATCTAGCAATTCTTGATTTCTTTCTCCTCCTGCAACGTCTTCAATGGTTTTATTGTCATCTTCATCTTCGCTTAACTGATCTCCATCAGTATCACCTCTCTCTATCAAATTACCACCATTCTCCTCTTGATTCTCACTATTATCATTGTATATCTCATAAAGATCATCTCCCTGGAAAAAATAATCATGCCTATTTTGCCAAAGATAAAAACCCCCTCCAATCAAAATCAGTATTATAATTAAATAAATAAGCTTTTTCATGTTATTTTTAATTTAATATTCTTTTCTATATTATAACAAAAAACATAAAATTCGTCACTATTTAAAATTATTCACAACACAAGGCTTGTTTAAATTTCAAAATAATCTATAATTTAAATAAGCTTAATAAATATTGATATAAAAATGGAAAACTTAATTATAATTCTAATTCCAGCTTTCGTAGCAATAATAACACAAACAACGAAGTTTATTATTTTCAGCTTCAAAAATGGATTCAAATGGGAATATGCCTTTACTCATGGTCATATGCCGTCATCTCATAGTGCTTTTGCAATATCGCTAGTTATCATAATTGGCTATCTGGAAACAATTTCCTCTGGGTCTTTTGCTATTGCTATGGCCCTAGCAATAATCATCATTGATGATGCCCTAAGACTTCGAATGTATCTTGGAGATCAAGGACGTTATTTGAACATGCTTGTAGAAAACTTAAACCTAGACATCAGCAAATATCCTCGACTAAAAGAAAGAGTTGGTCATAGAACTTCCGAAGTAATTGTCGGTTTAATCTACGGAGCAGTACTTTCCTTTATCTTTCTCTATCTTTTTAGTTAAAAATAATTTTTGCTTAAAAAACAGAGGTGAGACAATCTAGCTCTGTTTTTTTGCTAGAGTGAGTTTGTAACCTATTCTTTGTTGAATTTTAATTATAAAAAAGATCTCTATTTTATCTCAAAGGAAAATCTGCCTTTTTTATTTTTTTCTCAAAAAAATCAAGGTGCCCACAACCAGTTAAAATCAAAACTACCCCATCAGGTATAATCTTTTTTTTGATATTATTCAACATTTCTTCTTCTCTTATAAAATTAGCCGCGGAATCAATGAATTTCTTCTCTGCTAAACTATTTATTTTATTAAAAATTTCTTTCTTATTAAAATCTTTCCAATTAAATTTATTTAAAACAGGCTTCTGCTGGTCGATAATTTTTTGATTTTTACTCGCAGAAAAGCCTCCTTTAAATATATCTATTTCAGAATCAAATCCACTTAACTCAACTTTTTTACTTCTAGCCCAGTTTAAAGCAAAAATCATTTCTTGAGGATATTTCTCTAGATAGTTTTTATTTATATCACCTTGATAAATTTCAACAAAAATTTGATTGGGGCTATAAAAATTTAGAATTTCCTCTAATTCTTTTTTCGGCGTATATTCTCCATGCAAAGTTCCAATAATTACAATTTTTTGCATTTAATTTTCTTGCTAAAACAAGCTTACATTCCAATTCATTGATTTAATAACTATAAAATCCTCAAAATTTCCTCAATAACTTTCTTATCATTCCATGGAATTTTTTTATCACCAACCATCATTGACTCTTCTGCTCCTTTCCCTGTCACTAAAACAATATCACCAAATTTTGCCATTTTCAAAGCTTTTTTAATTGCTTCTTTTCTGTCCATAATAATCCAAAAATTTTCATCTTTTATTCTATTCTCAATCCCCCTAGAAATTTCTTCAATAATTTGATTCGGATCTTCATGATAAGGATCTTCGTTAGTTAAAATAATGAAGTCTGCATAATTAGAAGCAATCTTCCCCATAATTGGTCTTTTTCCTCGATCACGATCTCCACAACTTCCAAAAACCCAAAAAACTTTAGACTCATTTTTATCTGCTAAATCTCTAACTATTTCTCCAACTTTTTCCATTGAGTCAGGTGTTAAAGCATAATCAACAATCACTGAAATCCCAGCATCATTTTTCACATATTCCATTCTTCCAGGAATTTGTTTAATCTTAAATAATCCATTTTTAATTTTATCAAGTTCTATTCCCTGCGACAAACCAACACAAATTGCTGCTAAAGCATTTTCTATATTAAATTTACCAGCTAAATTTAAATCAATCTTATTTTTATTAACAATAAAACTAGTGCTTGATATTTTTTCTTCGATATCGCATGCAACTATATTAGTAGCACTCCCCACCTCTCCCTTAGGGATTTCCATCGAATAACTATATTTCAAATCAACTTTGTGCCTTAAAAAATTTTCAAAAAATTCATTTTCCAAGTTAACCACTGAAACTTTAGGAATTTTCCTGCTAGACATTTTATTAAACCAAAAACGTTTTTCATTAAGAATTGCAAATAATTTTTCTTTTGCCACGCTATAATTTTTCATATCTTTATGATAGTCAAGATGTTCTCGTGTCACATTCGTCAATACTGCCACATCGAAATCAATTCCCCAAGTTCTATTTTGATCAAGAGCATGCGAAGAAGTTTCTAAAATAATATATTCACAACCAGCCCGAACCGCTTTATGTATAAATTTTTGTACTTGCCAAGAAGAAAGCGTGGTAAATTTTGTTTTATTTACTTGTTCCTTATCTCCGATACGAAAATTGATAGTAGAGCTAACTGCTACTTTTGATCCATCTTCTTCTAAGACCTTTCCAATCATTTGAGTTGTAGTAGTTTTTCCATTTGTTCCCGTTACTCCAACTACAATTAAATTCCGAGAAGAAAAACCAAAGTAAAAATTAGCAACAACCGCTTTGCATAAATGAAATATATTTTTAAATCCCTGCGGAATCATTTTTTTAAATTTATGTAACATTTTTAAGATTAATTAAATAAATCCTTCACTCCCTGTAAAATTCGATAAGTAAAATACCTTCTCTTATTAATTACAATATCCCAGCACCCTGGAAAGTCAACGATTTTTTCTTTTGGTGCAAAGCTGATTTTGAAACGAGTTATTCCTTTCCATAAATTCTTATCACTTTCATCAATTTTTAATCCACCAAAATCATATTTTTCACACCCAAGCTTTTTAGCATATTTAATCGCCTCCCACTGGAGTACGTAGTTTGCCATAACATTTCGATGAATATTAGAAGATGCTCCATGTAAATAAGTCGCTACTCCACCAAAAAAACTGACAACAATAGCTCCAATAACTTTCTCGTCATATTTTGCAAGATAGAGTTTTATTTTTTCATTATTAATTTCAGTTACCATTTTTTGATAATACTTAAACGGATGAATTGAAATCTTATCACGTTCTGCAGTTTTTTTTGAAATTTCATAAAAAATATTAATATCCTTTTCTGGATTTTCAGATTCCTCAATTTGTACTCCCTTTTTTTCCGCTAAGCGAATATTATAACGAGTTTTTTGCTTCATTTCAGCTAAAAGTTTCTCTTCTGATTTTTCTAAATCAAGTATTAATGTTTGAGCTGGCTCATGGTTTTTCTTTGATTTTTTTATACAAAAATCTCCCCCTAAAACATTTTCAATTCCTTCTAAGTCACTTTGAGATTGTGGTTCAATTCGCAACCATCCCGCTTTCTTATTTTCACACTCTGAAATAACTTTTTTCATCACCTCGCCCAATTGCTCATCAGAAATATTTTTCAAAAAAATCGGCCCCCTTGGAACAAAAAAGTAATCCCCAACAACTGAAAGTGAATGCTTAAAGGCTCGCAAAGAAAAATTTTCCTGTTCAAAAACTAGTACTTTTTTTCCAGCACTTTCTTGAAATTTCCGCCAATGATCAGACTGTAAAAATCCACCATCGACACTATTTTCTTGATAAAATTTTTCTGAATTCATAATTAAAATTAATATTGAGCTTTTTGGATAACATATTTTCTCCCAAAATCCCATCGGAACGGCCTGACACTCGAAAATATATCATCCAAAAAGCTCCGTGAGTAAATAGTTAAAATATAAAAAATAATCGATTTAAAAATATTTTATGGGAATAAAATTTTCTACAAAAATTTTGTCTGAAAGCCCAAATTTTATCTGGAAATCGTCTAAGGTAGTGTTGAATGTGGGTAAGATTTTCAGTAATAAAATTTAGGGCTTGAGTTTATTTTTGTAGAAAATTTTATTCCCAGAAAAGATTATGCTCAAACAAAAAACACTCTTAAAAACTGTCATATTTCAGTTATTCTAACTACTTTTTCATTGCCCTTAAAGCGATGGTAATTCTTTCTGATAAATCGTCAGATTCTTTTGCTGAAATTTTAGCTGCTTCTCGTGCCTCCGAAACTGAATATCCCATACTCACCAGCGCTTCAATGACTTCCTGGTCAGTCTGAGCATTTTCTTGATCACTTTCCGATGGAAGCATGTCGACCTTGTTCTGAAGCTCTAAAATCACTCTCTCTGCGATCTTTTTCCCTACTCCTGACACTTTGGTTAGAATAGATGAGTCCTCATTAACAATGGCAGTTTTAATTGTTTTTGGAGGAGCAATGGTCAGAAGCCCAAGTCCTGCCTTCGGTCCAATACCAGAAACTCCAATCAACAATTCAAACATCTCAAGCTCTTCCTGACTAATAAAACCATAAAGAGCCAAAATATCCTCTCGAACGTGAGTGTGGATAAAAACTTCTGCCTCTTCCATAGAAACAATTTTCCCTAAAGTCACTTCGGTCATGTGAACTTGATAGCCAACTCCACTGACATTTATAATAGCAGTATTCCCACGAACTTGATCAACTTTTCCAATCAACTTCCCTATCATTTATTTTATACTTAATATTAAAACTTACACTGAAATATTCAAAGGTTTTTTCTGAGAATAAAATTTTCTACAAAAATTTTGCCTGAAAGTCCAAATTTTACCTGGAAATCGTCCAAGGTGGTGTTGAATGTGGGTAAGATTTTCAGTAGTAAAATTTAGGGCTTGAGTTCATTTTTTAGAAAATTTTATTCTCAGAAAAAAGCACGCCTATATTTTTTAAAATATATCACCTCAATCTTAAAGACTCTACTTATAATAGCATCTCTTTACAAATTTTCCAATCTATGTTAGGATTTGTTCATTATATTAATAAATTTATTAAATTTTCCAAGTTATGCCAATCAAAGATTCTGCCAAGAAATACATGAAGGTTACTGAGAAAAAAACTGCTTTAAACAGAAAAAGAAAGCTGAATCTCAGAGCTGCTGTAAAAGAAGTCATTGAACTTACAAAAGAAGGCAAAAAAGACGATGCTCGAAAAGCTCTTGTAAAAGCTCAAAAAGCTCTTGATAAAGCTGTGAAAACAGGTGTCATCAAAAAAAACACTGCCTCAAGAAAAAAATCACGACTTTCAGTATCAATTAAAAAAATTGCTTAAATTTCTTTGGATAAATAAAATACCTCCTTATAGGAGGTATTTTATTATTAAAAAGCTTTGATTTACTCTTCCATTGATCTCTTTATTTCTTTTATCAATTTCGCCAGAGAACAAGTAGCTACGCCTAAGACCTTATCTGCTGCTCCATAATAAACAAAAAGTGTTTTTCCTATTAAGACGTTCCCACAGGAAAAAACTACATTTGGAACATTGCCATTTTTCTCATAAGTAGTTATTGGTTCAAAAATCGGATTTTCAGTACGAGCAATTATCTTCTCTGGGGTTTTTAAATCAGTAAGCATTGCTCCAAGCCGATAAGCAGAATCTATTTCTGAAATACCATGATACAGAATCAACCAACTATCCTTTGTCTTTATCGGTGGTCCATTTAATCCCACCTTCTCACTATCCCATTTTCCTTTACGAGGAATAATCCAATTGTTCTCACTGTTCATTTTTTCTTTCGAAAAATTTAGATCTTTTGAGTACAACAGGTCCATACCATAATTATTGATTCTATGGATAGCTAAATATTTCCCTTTGATTTTTTCAGGAAAAATACAGGCATCTTTATTTGAAATAGGAGAATCAGAAACCAAATAAGGCTTACTCCATTTCCATTTTTTCTGAATAAAATCTTTTTTTTCAATACTCGTAAGAGCCACGCGAGGTTCTTGCAATCCATTAAAAGCTGTATAAAACATATATATTTTTGATCCAATTTTAACTAGACGCGGATCCTCACAACCATAATATTGCCCTCGATCATTTTTTTCAAAATCATATTGAGGAACATACACTGGATGGTTCAATCTCTCATCGATATCAAAACCATTCTTAGATGAAGCATATCCTAAAGCAGAAATAAAATTGGGAGATTCAGCACGATAAAGCAAATGAACCTTCCCATTTTCATATATAGCTCCCGCATTGATAGTTGATCTTGCTTCCCATTCATTTTCAGCTTTTGGCTCTAATATTGGATTTTTATTAAATCTCTTCAAAGAAAAAACGTTAGAATTTTTTTCCAAAATATTACTTATTACGTCTTTCAAATTATAAGTTGTAGCACAACAAACACTATCAGCTCCAACATAAAAAAGATGAAGTTTTTCTTTTTCAATAAAAGCACCTGAAGGGAAAACTATGTTAGGCATTTTCCCATAAAGTTCATATTCTTTTTCTGGCACAAGCAGAGGGGTCTTGCTAACATCAATAATTTTAGATGGGTCATTTTTATCCAATAATGCAGCATGCACTTCAAATAAAGTCTCTTTTTCAGGATTGTAATAATTTCTGACGTAGGAATAAATAACCAACCTTCTTTAGTTTTGATTGGAGGAGCACCAACCTCAAAATGATCAAATTCATTCTTTGGCAACCGAAGAAGATTATTATCTGCAGATTGATACCAGTCATCCCAAAATTCTGGCGACCAAATATCTTTTTCTTTATCAAAAAAAGCTATACCAATTTTTGTAGCCGGTGGACGATCTGTGTCAATTGACAAAAGCGCCACATATTTTCCTTTAATTTTTTCAGGAAATAATATCATTGCCTTAGAATTGAAAGTGGTTACTGGATGTTTTTCAATTTTTTTAAAATCTTTCGTAATAGCTAATCCAGTCTTTATTCCATCAGGACCAAAAGGAAAACTTGAAAGTGCAGTATAAAAAATATAATACTTTTTTCCAATCTTTGTTATACGAGGATCCTCACAACCAAATTTTTTCCAATCATATTCAGGTCTAATAAAAAGTTCTCGGTTTTTAAAATTCTTCCCGTCTCGACTAGTAGCATGACCAATAGTAGAAATTTATAATTTAGCACCATCAACATCTTATGGAGCAGAAATTGCTCGATAAAAAAGATGTGTTATGCCCTTCTCTTTCAAAGGACAACCATTAAAAGTAGCCTCACTCTCCCAGCTATTTAATTCTGATGGAAGAAGAATCGGATTACATTTGTAACGCTTTGTAATCATGTTTTATTTTTATTCAAAATTATTTATAGTAGTTAGACTAAAACAACCTTTTTCATAGAAACCACTTTAGGCGATTTAATCATAGATGATAAAAATTCTTTTATTGGAGCAACAGCCACACAAACTACTGTGTCTGCCCCACCATAATAAACAAAAAGTTTTTCATCTTTAATAACAGTCCCACAAACATAAACTACTCCAGCTTTAAATCCTTCATTTTCGTAATGAAGCAATGGTTCTAGTATAGGCTGACTAGCACGGTATAATATTTTTTCCGGATTCTCGTAATCCAAAATCATTGCTCCAACTTTATATTTATTGGGATCCCGTCTATCCATGGCATGATAAAGTACTAGCCATCCAGAATCAATCTTAATTGGAGGAGCAGCCACTCCTCTTAAAATATTATCCCATCTGCGATCATCTGATTGATTATTCCTATAACTATCAATAACAACATTAGGTTTTTCTATTAAATCAAAATAATCAATCATTATATTAGGAGCAATACTATGTAAAATCGCAAATTTTCCTTTAATCTTTTCTGGAAAAACCACCCAATTTTTTTGAATTTCTCCTGGGCGAGAAATAAGACTTGGAGTTTTCCAATTCCACTTTTTATTTAAAAAATCAGAAACTTTTATAGAAGTTATCGCTACTCCAGGAGGACAATTTCCATTAAAAGCTACATAAGTCATATAAATTCTTTTTCCAACAACGGTCAAACGAGGATCTTCGCACCCTCCCCATCCCCCACCTGACATATAAGGAAAAGTAAATGTTTCTTTTTGATTATTTTTTCTAAATTCAAAATATTGCGATGGAACATAGACTGGTCCCGCTAGTCTTTCATCAATTTTAATTCCATCTTTACTCGAGGCATATCCAAGAACAGAAATTCCATCTTTCCCAATTGCCCGATAAATTAAATGTACCCTTCCATCTAAAAAAATAGATGCGGGATTAAAAACAGCTTCTGATTCCCAATAGTTCTTGCTTACTGGTGAAAGAATGGGATTGTTTTCCGTTCTTTGAAGTTGCGGTTGCAAAATAAAATCTTGCTGTTTTTTGTTTAAGGTCTTGATTTTAGAAAAAATGACTGGCGGAAGATCTGTAGCATGAAAGTTTTCTTTTTCATCTTTTCCGAAAAAAGTATATTTTCCTCGAAATTTTGTAATACCGACAGGAATAAAAGTTTGATTATCTGGCTCCCTCCAAAAAGGCAAAGCTGCTCTCCAAATAATTTTCTTTGGATTTTTTTTATCTAAAAGAACTGCTCCAATTGAAAGTTTTTTATTATTATCTTTCGCATAATAAAAAAGCAAAATTCCTTCTGAATGATAAAAAATACTTGCTGGCATAAGACTTTTTTCGTCAAAATATCCTTTGCGAGCAGATAAAATAATTGAAGTTTCTTTCTTATTAAAAAATCCTAATTTAATTTTTTTATCTCCAAAAAGAAACTGTCTTGATTCTCCTTTTTTTCTACTAGAAATAAACAAGCATCCTCCATTAATCTTTGGCATTGACTGATCTTTCTTCCAGTGAATTAAGTCTGAAGAAAAAAATAAATTGGTTTTATTTTTTTTCTTAAAAACCGTCTCATAAGAAAAAAAGTATTGCTTTTTAGAAATTTTTGAAAAACGGATATTTTTCCAACGAGCAGAATAATTTAAAGGAGTTTTTCCTTTTCCTAAAAAAAGTTTTTTTACACTTCTTTTGTTGTCCCAGTTAACCAGTTCTATTTGATTAGACTTAACTGTAGTTCGAATAAAAAATCTTTTTTTATCTTCACTAAAAGCATTCAAATAATTGAATTTTTTTATTTTATTTTGAAAATTTTTCATTTTCAACTAAGACTAATATAAATATTATTATATCATAAATTAAAAAAGATACAATAGTTTTCAAAAGCCATAAACACAACAAATAAGATTAAAAACAAATTAAAAAAATAATCAGACAAGCTCTTTTAAAAACTTTTTATTCACAAAACACCCCATGCGGGGTATTTTGCTTTGTCTAAACCAAGTAAATAGATCTTTTATTTCTTCACAAATCCGGTTCCGGCTGGAATTAATTTACCGATAATGATATTTTCTTTCATTCCTTTTAGTCGATCATATTTTCCTTGAATCGCAGCATTAATCAAAACCTTAGCAGTTTCCTGAAAGGATGCAGCTGATAAGAAACTGTCCGTTGAAAGGGCTACCTTGGAAATTCCAAGTACTAACCTCTCTCCGTCTGATTCTTCTTTTCCAGCTTTTTTCGCTTCCTTGTTTGCTTTAATAAAAGTATCGTACTCAACAATATCACCTGTTAGAAGATCTGTTGATCCAGGATTAATGACTTTCACTCTTGAAAGCATTTGTCGGATAACAATCTCGAGATGCTTATCATTAATTCCTTCACCTTGAGTTTGATAAATTTCTTGAACTTCTTGGACAATGTATCGATGAAATGCGTCTCTTCCACTAACCTTAAAGTATTTCTTGAGGTCAAGATGTCCTTCGGAAAGTATTTGTCCTTGAGTTACAAGATCACCCTTAGAAACTTTCAAGTTCATTACGCCTGGAACTGCATATTCCTTGGTAACTTCATCCTTTTTAGTCTTTGCTCCAGTTTTTTCAATTTTGATAATCTTTTGCTTCTTTGTATCTTTAATTTCAGTTACCTGTCCATCAAATTCAGCAATTGCAGCTTCAGTTTTTGGAGGTCGACTTTCGAAAATTTCATCTACACGAGGAAGACCTTGAGTAATGTCAGTCCCAGCTACACCACCAATATGGAAGGTACGCATAGTCAATTGAGTTCCAGGCTCACCAATTGCTTGAGCAGCCACAGTTCCAACAGCTTCACCAATTGCAACTAGTCGATTTCTTCCAAGATCTTTTCCGTAACATTTTTGACAAATTCCTTCGGAAGTTTGACAAGTTACAAGACTCCTAATTTTGACCTTATCAACTGTGCTTTCTCCAATTGCAATAGCTTGATCCAATGTGATCATCTCACCTTTTTTGGCAAGAACTTTTTTGGTTTTTGGATCAGTGATATTTCCAATCAGAACTCGTCCTTCAATTCGATCTGCAAAATTTTGTCCAATCTTTTCTGCATCTTCTCGATAAAGAAATGTTCCTTCAGTAGTTCCACAGTCTTCCTCAATAATTACTAAATCCCGAGAAACATCAACCAGTCTTCGAGTCAAATAACCAGCAGTTGCTGTTCGAAGAGCGGTGTCAGCCATACCTTTTCGAGCACCATGAGTAGAAATAAAATATTCCAATACATTAAATCCCTCTTTAAAAGAACCTTTTATTGGAAGTTCAATTGTTTCACCAGTTGGTCCAGCCACTAATCCTTTCATTCCAGCCATCTGAACAACTACCGCTTCGGATCCTCGAGCTTTTGAATAAACCATATCAGCGATTGGTCCTTTTGGATCAATACCATTTCGAACTTCGATAGCAAGTTTGTTCTTAGTATCATTCCAAACTTCAACGACCTTAGTTTTTCTTTCGTCATCAGTTAAAAGACCAGTTTCAAATTGTTCGTTAACTCCTTCGATTTCCTTATCCGCTGCATCAATTAAACCTTTCTTTGTATCAGGCACAGTCAAATCATCCATTCCAAGGCTAATTCCAGATTGAGTTACAAAACTAAACCCAAGATTCTTAATTCGGTCAACAAAATCAACGGTGATATCATTTCCTTCCGACTTCAAGAAATTTTTAATCAATTTCTTCAACTCACCTTTATCCATGAGCATATTAATATATCTCATATTCTCAGGAAGAATATCATTGAGAAGAGCTCGTCCTGCAGAAGTTTCCAACTTTTCTCCTTCATAATACAAAGTAACCTTAGATCTCAATTCAACAATATCGGCTTGGTAAGCTCTAATCAGATCCTCAATAGAACCAAAGGCCTTCCCTTCTCCTTTCAAATTATCTTTAATTTTTGTCATATAATAAATTCCAAGTACGATGTCCTGTGAAGGAATTGTAATTGGATCTCCATTAGAAGGTTTCAAAAGATTTCTACTTGAAAGTAAAATGTTTTCACATTCTTCTCGTGCTTTTTCAGTTAATGGAACATGAACAGCCATCTGGTCACCATCAAAATCAGCATTAAAGGCTGCACAAACAAGTGGGTGAATTCGAATAGCTTTTCCCTCAATTAATTTTGGCTTGAAAGCTTGAATTGAAAGCCTATGAAGAGTTGGAGCTCGATTCAACATTACATATTGATTATCGATAATGTCATCCAACATTTCATACGCCTCTTCTGCTTCAGCATCAACCATTCTTCCAGCAGTTCTAACATTATGAGCGTGCTCTTTCTCAATTAATTTATTAATAATAAAAGGCTTGAAAAGTTCAAGTGCCATCTTCTTTGGAATTCCACATTCAAAAAGACGAAGACTTGGACCAATCACAATCACACTTCGTCCAGAATAATCAACTCGCTTTCCAAGTAAATTTTGTCGAAATCGTCCTTGTTTTCCTTTTAGCATGTCTGCCACTGATTTCAAAGCTCTTCTTTGACCAGTTGAAGCAGCAACTTTTGTTTGATTTCTTCGAGAACTGTTATCCAATAAGGCGTCAACGGCTTCTTGAAGCATTCGCTTTTCATTTCTTTGAATAACTTCAGGCGCACCAAGATCAATCAACTTTCGAAGTCGATTATTTCGATTAATAATTCTTCGATAAAGATCATTTAGATCAGATGTTGCAAATCGTCCTCCGTCCAATTGAACCATTGGTCGTAAATCTGGAGGAATAATTGGAATAACTTTCAACATCATCCATTCTGGTCGCAAACTAGCCTTCTCAAATCCCTTTAAAACCATCAATCGTTTCATCTGTTTCTTATAGTCACTTCCTTTTTTCTTGGCAACTTTTTCATTAATAGCTTTAATTTCATCAGCAATAACAACTTCCTTTAAAAGTCTATCAATCGCTTCTGCTCCAATTGAAGCCTCAAAGACCTGACCAAATTTTCGAGCCAGACTATAATATTCTGCCTCAGTTAAAATTTGCTTTAACTGAAGACCTCTTAACTCATCCTTGGCTTGCTGAAAAGACTCCTTTAACTCATCTTTTTCTTCACTAGTTTTCGCCTCCTTAGTCTTAGCTTTGAATTCATTTTCAAGGCTCTTCCTAGCTTCAGATCGAGCATTTTCATCAACAGAAGCAACAATATAACCGGCAAAATAAATAACTCTTTCTAACTCTTGTGGAGAAAGATTCAAAACAAGCCCAATTTTTGATGGCACTCCTCGCAAAAACCAAATATGAGAAACTGGTGCAGCCAACTTAATATGCCCCATTCGCTCTCGTCTCACAATAGATTTTGTAACTTCAACTCCACATTTATCACAAATAATTCCTTTGTAACGAATCCTTTTATATTTCCCACAATAGCACTCCCAGTCTTTTGATGGACCAAAAATTTTCTCACAGAAAAGACCATCTTTCTCAAAACGTTGTGTTCGATAGTTAATAGTTTCTGGACGAGTCACTTCACCATGTGACCAACTTAAAATATCATCAGGGGAAGCCAGTTTCAATTGAATAATATCGAAATCGGAAATTTTAGTTACTTTATTTTCTGCCATTTTTTTACCTTTAGGTTATTAAAAAGAAGTAATGAAATGTTTATTCTTCCAAAGAATTATCCTTTTTAGAAAAGTCTTTAATTTCCTCAGAAACACTTGTCTTTGTTTCAACGTTTCTGTCTTTTTTAATCAAACGGATATCAAGCGCGAGTGCCTTTAGTTCGTTAACAAGAACATGAAATGAAGCAGGAACATTCGGAGCCTTAATTGGCTCTCCTTTAATAATTGACTCGTAAGCACTTGATCGCCCAAGCACATCATCAGATTTAATAGTCAACATTTCCTGTAAAGTGTGAGCTGCACCATATCCTTCCAATGCCCAAACTTCCATTTCTCCAAATCTCTGTCCTCCAAATTGAGCTTTTCCACCCAAAGGCTGTTGAGTAATCAATGAGTAAGGACCAATTGACCTCATATGAATCTTGTCTTCCACAAGATGATTCAGCTTCATAAAATACATAAAACCAACAGTAGTTGTTTCAGCAAAAGGTACACCATTCTTTCCGTTAACCAATTGCATTTTACCATTAGTATTTAATCCAGCTTTCTTAAGTTCTCCCTTAATCTCTTCTTCAGTCACTCCACTAAGAGATGGAGATGCTACCTTATATCCCAATACTCCAGTTGCCCAACCAAGATGAATTTCAAAAATCTGTCCAAGATTCATACGAGAAGGAACACCAAGTGGAGTTAGAATAATATCAACTGGAGTTCCATCTGGTAAGAAAGGCATATCTTCAACAGGAGCAATCTTTGAAATTACACCCTTGTTTCCATGACGTCCTGCTAATTTATCTCCAACGGAAACCTTTCGGAACTGAGCTATTGAAATTTGAATTTGTTGAATTACTCCAGCTGGAAGTTTATCTCCCTGCTCTCGTGAAAACACTTTAATATCAACCACCTTTCCACTTTCTCCATGAGGCAGATATAAAGAAGTGTCTTTAACATCTCGAGATTTTTCACCAAAAATTGCTCGAAGAAGTCTTTCTTCTGGGGTTAAATCTCCCTCTCCCTTTAATGTAACTTTTCCAATCAAAATATCTCCAGAATTTATTTCTGCTCCAATTCGAATCACACCAGTTTCATCAAGATTTTTCAATCGATCTTCTCCAATATTTGGAATGTCTCTTGTTACTACCTCAGGTCCAAGCTTAGTATCTCGAACATCAACTTTAAGATCTTCAATATGGATTGAACTATATCGATCATCATGTAAAAGTTTTTCAGAAATAATAATTGCATCCTCAAAATTAAATCCTTCCCATGGCATAAATGCCATTAAAACATTCTGCCCAAGAGCAAGTTCTCCATTTTCAGTTGAAGCTCCATCAGCCAATAAATCTCCTCTTTTAACTTTTTGTCCTCTTGAAACTCGAGGCACTTGATTCATACAAGTAAAAGCATTTGATTTAGCAAAATTATGAAGTGGATAATTTCTTTTTCCAGCCTTCTTTTTTCCCTCAGCAGCTTCTTTGACAACTATGTGACTTGCATCAACTTCAATAATTTCTCCATCAGCTCGAGCAAGAACAACTTGCCCAGAATCAGCTGCAGCTTTATCTTCTAATCCAGTCCCAACAATTGGAGATTGTGGCTTTACACAAGAAACAGCCTGTCGTTGCATATTTGATCCCATCAATGCTCGATTAGCATCATCATGTTCCAAAAAAGGAATCAAGGAAGTTGCCACTGAAATACATTGCTTAGAAGAAACGTCAATATACTCAAGATTCTCTTTTTCAACAGTTTGTGGTTCTCCTTCGTATCGAACTGCCACATGTTCCCCGAGAATATTCCCAATATCATCTTGGCTCACTCCTTCGTGAGCAATTTTATATTTTTCTTCAGCACTTGCATTCATATATTCAATTTTGTCACCAATAAATGTAACAACTTTAATTTTGTCCTTAGCAGATTTCTTTATTTTTGCTATATTTTCAATTGTAATATGCTCACCTTTCTTCAAGATGACTTCACCTTTTTTATCCTTAACATTCTCATCTAAAATTCTTCCTTCCCAATTCTTTGCATTAAGAGAAAGCTCTCTTTTAATCTTTCTATAAGGAGTTTCAATAAATCCATATTCATTTATTCGAGCATAACAAGCTAAATGTCCAACCAAGCCAATATTCGGTCCCTCAGGCGTTTGCACTGGACAAATTCTTCCATAATGAGACGAGTGAACGTCTCGAACCTCAAACCCTGCTCTTTCACGAGTTAATCCTCCAGGTCCCATCGCACTTAATCGTCTTTTATGCTCAAGTTCCGCTAATGGATTTACTTGATCCATAAATTGAGAAAGCTGAGAAGAAGCAAAAAACTCCTTAATAATAGCAGCGACTGGTCGAGGATTTATTAAAAGTCCTGGAACAACAGTTGCACTATCACAAGTACTCATACGATCTTTAATATTTCGACTCATTCGAGCCAATCCAATTCTAATTCTATTTTGAACTAATTCTCCAACTCCTCGTAACCTTCTTGACCCAAGATGATCAATATCATCAGGTTTTCCTTGAGGATCATTGTTAAGATTGATTGCTTCTTTAATAATAGCAGAAAGTTCATCAAGTCCAAGAACCCTATTTTCTTCTTTTCCTTCTTCTTTATTCATATTAAGTCTCATATTCAATCGATATCGTCCTACTCGACTGAAATCATATCGATCAAAACTAAAGAAAATACTATCAACCATTTGTTTAGCATTCTCTTTAGTTGCTAGATCTCCCGGTCGAAGTCTTTTATAAATCTCCTTATATGCATCTCCAAGATTTTTCACTGGATCCTTATTAAGTGTTTCCTGGATATAAGAAATTTCTCCATTATCAGTTTCTTTAAATGTCTTTAAAATCTTCTCATCAGTCTCCAAACCAAAAATTCTCAAAATTGAGGTTACTGGAATTTTTCTCTTTCTATCAATCTTAGCCCAAATTACTCCATCGAAGTCAGTTTCAAGTTCAAGCCAAGCACCTCGATTTGGAATAATTTTTGCTCCAAAAAGCTTTCTTCCCTTATTATATTCCATTGTAAAGAAAACTCCTGGACTTCTGATAAGCTGAGAAACAACAACACGCTCAACTCCATTAATAATAAAAGTTCCTCTATCAGTCATCAATGGAAAATCAGCTAAAAAAATTTCCTGCTCTCGAACTTCTCCAGTCTTTTTTAAAAGCAATGATGCCTTAATTCGAAGTGGTGCATCAAATGAAACATTTTTGTCTCGTGATGTAGCTTCATCATATTTTGACTCATCTAAGTAATACTCACCAAAAGACAGTTCCATTTCCTTATTAGTAAAGTCACCAATTGGAGAAACCTCATCCAACACTTCTCTTAATCCTCCTTCAAGCAACCAATCATAAGAAGCAGTTTGAGGTTCAATTAAGTTTGGCAATGAAACCATTGCACGCTTCTGGAAGAATTTTCTTTTCGAAAGACTTGAATGTGCGCTGAAACGTGATTTTACAGCAAGTTTTTTTTCTGTTGGCATGAATGTATTTCGTTATTTGCTAAAAAATTCTATAAGAGTTTATTTGGAAATCCTTTTTTATTGCAATATATTAAACTTACAAAAAATATGGGATTTTCAAATAAGCTCTAGAGCATATACGCTTACAATCTTTAAAAATAAGATATTAAACATATAAGACTTAAATTCTGCAACGATCTCTAGTGGAAGACAAAAAAGCAACCAGCGTAACTGATCCTTTCTGTGAATTGGATTTTAATAGACGACAATTTTATTCATTTGTACTCCCCTAATTAGAGCTTGGCTCCTTTTTTACTAGCTTTAACTAGTATTGTTAGCGTGTAAAATTTATTCTACACACTTTATTTAGTTTGTCAAACAATAACACCCCGCCTCTGCGACGGTTTTGGCAATTCTTGTTGAACTGTATGTCGTTTCATCTGAATCGACTTCTATATTGTTCAATTGTTCTTTCTTTATTCTATTCTTTTCTAAAATCTTGTCAATATTCACTAAAAGCTTTAGCGAAAGATTATTCTCCTCTTGCCAACTCATCTTATCAATAATATTAAATTCCTTTTCTCGCAAAAGTTGTAATTCAATTTGTTGACCCTTAATCAAAATTTTAATCAAAAATTCTTTTTTCATTTTTCAATTAGATCACCAAGAATTAATAAAATTATCTGAGCGAGCGACCGGAATCGAACCGGCGTCATCAGCTTGGAAGGCTGAGGTAATAGCCATTATACAACGCTCGCAAATATTTGAACTTCAAAGCAATTTTGATTATATATGAATTTTAAAAAAATTCAAGTCTTGAATTATATCATCAAGATTATCAATTGAAAATACTTCTATTTTCATGCGTATTAGTTAAATATAGAAAAATGTAATTTTAATAATAAAACAAAGATTGACATTTTATTCTTACTACAGTACCATGAAAAATCAACTTGAATAAATAACAATCAAAACAATAACTAATATTCTGGTTTTTTATTAAAAATTTCTACAAAGCAGTTAATCTGTAAAAATATAAAAATTTACATTTTAGACTTGCATGAAATAATTTTTTAGTTTATTATTAAGTTAAAGAATTTACAGAAAACAAAAATAAATAACCAAAATAAAAAAAGTATATGAACGATACAAAGGGGAAAGATTCTTCTAATGAAGATGCTTTACAGCAAGAAAAAGTAGAATCTTTACAAAAAATGATAGATACTGCTGAACAGACAATTACATCTGCTAGACAAATGCTTGCTCAAATGCAAGGAGCCCCAAAGCAATCAAAGTATCAATCAACTAATTCAAAGGATGATGGAAAAGTTGTTTATGGAAACTTTGATGGACAAATCATGGTTGGAGATGACGGAAAACAATATCCCGTTCCAGCTAATTATGCTTCAAAATCGAAAATCGTTGAGGGTGACATGCTCAAACTTATCATCACTCCAGACGGAAGTTTTATTTACAAACAAGTCGGTCCAGTTGAAAGAAAATATTTGATTGGAATTGTTGAAGCTGACGAAAGAGGAAATTACATCGTTAATGCTGAGGGAGAGAAATATAAAGTTCTTCTTGCAGCTGCCACTTATTTTAAGATAGAATTTGGAGATGAAGTAACACTCGTTGTCCCTCGTGACCACGCTCCAGTTTGGGGTGCAATTGAAAATATTCTAAGGAAAGCTGAAGATGTCAATGACCCTACTGAAACCTATTCAAATATTCCAGAAGACGAGGAAAACGTAGAGAATGATCAAAATGAAGAATTAGAAGAAAACTCCCCCGTTAATATTAAAGATGACGAAGAAAACAATGAAACAAAAGCTGACGAAGAAGAACATATTTCAGCAATTGAAAGACTTCAAAAAGAAATTGAAGAAGAAAGAAAGAAAAAACATTCTGATACAGATATAATAGATGAATGGATGCCAGACATCGAGCAAATTAAAAAAGAAGCTAGCCATCCAGCTGGCGCCAACTCTGATCAATTAGAAAAATAGATTTTTATAATTCACCCTGTTAAATCTCGCTTTGCGGGAAATTCGCAGGAACAAATTTATTTAACAGGGTAAAAAAACAAAAATGAAAAATCTTAAAACCAACTTAATTCCAAAAGATTATTTTTTAGTATCTTTTATTGCTGTATCGTTTTCTATCTTTGTTATTCCCATTATTAAAAATGTTGTAGCAATAAAAATTACTTATGCAATAATAATCGCTGAAATTATCCTCCTTCTAATATTAGCCAATCTGGCTCTCTGGGTTGCATCTTTATTAGCAAAAAAAATTCCAATCATTCTTCAATTAGCTAAGTTTGTTGCTGTTGGAGTCTTCAATACCTTCCTTAACTGGGGAGTTGTTAATCTACTTATGTTCCTAACTCAGGCATTTGAAGGATTACTATATACTGTCTATATCATTATTGCTTTCATAATCGCTAATTTCGCCAGCTTCTTCTGGAATAAATACTGGGTCTTTCCTAAAGACAAAAAAAATCAAGACAGTGCCGAAAAAGATTATTTACAGTTCCTTCTTGTTAGTGTAATTGGGCTCCTTATTCAAGCAGGAATTGCAACTGCTTGGGTTGGGCTTATTCCAACTACTTCCAGTGCTCCACTTTGGGCAAACATCGGCTTAATTCTCGGAACTGTCTTTTCAATGGTTTGGAACTTTCTTGGATATAAATTTATCGTTTTCAAGAAATAGTCTTTTTATATCTCGCAAAAGGGGCCTACAATGGCTTCTTTTTTATTTTAAATTTTTCCAAATTAAGATCCCTTTTTTACAAGACACAATATGTCATTTTTTGAACGTAATGGTATTAAAACAGAAAACTTATCCTTTGAGTAAATGTCTCTTTAGCTACTTAAATATTTGAAAGCAAAAATAAATTCAGTGAAAAAAATTACATATTGTGTCTTAACAATCCAATCCTTAAAAAATTTACCGAATTGACTCTCAACACTGATTGCATGTATAATCAAAAAGAAGTTACACTTTAATCTCCTATAATAACCGCTAATTATGGCAACTCTTTACCGGAAATATCGTCCAACAAAATTTTCTGAAACAACTGGTCAACGTCACGTGGTACGAACACTTTCAGGCGCAATTAAAAATAATCGAATTGGTCATGCTTTCCTTCTTACTGGTCCTCGAGGAATTGGAAAAACAACTCTAGCTAGAATCTTTTCAAAGACCGTTAATTGTCTTGATCCACAAAAATCAGAAGAAGATACCATTGCAATTGAACCTTGTAACAAATGCGAGAATTGCAAAAAAATTATGGAGAATAAGGCAATTGATATGATTGAGATTGATGCTGCTTCACATACGGGAGTTGATAATATTCGTCAATTAAAAGAAGGGATTAATCTCCCACCAACTGGATTGAAATACAAGATGTATATTATCGATGAAGTTCACATGCTTTCAATCGGAGCATTCAATGCTCTCTTAAAAACACTGGAAGAGCCCCCAGCTCATGCAATCTTCATTCTTGCAACCACTGAACTTCATAAGGTACCAGAAACGATTATATCAAGATGTCAGCGTTTCGATCTGCATCGACTCACTCAAAATCAAATCATTGAAAGACTGAAACAAATCTCAAAAAGTGAAAAAGTTGAAGTTGAAATTGAAGCCCTAGAGAACATCGCCCTTGAATCTGAAGGAGGAATGCGAGATGCTGAATCTCTCCTAGGACAAATACTTTCATTTGAAGATAAAAAAATAACTGCTAAGGAGGTTAGTAAAATTCTTGGAACATCGTCTCGAAAAAATGTTCTTGATTTTCTAAAAACTATTATCGAAAATGACACTGAATCCACAATAAATCTAATCAATAAACTTCAAGATGAGGGCTTTAATTTAAGAAACTTCAATAAGCAACTCCTTTCTCTATTAAGAAGCTGTCTAATTGCAAAAATAAATCCAGGATCTTTTTCAAAAATCATAACAAACCTCACAAAAGAACAATCTGAATTAATTAATTCCATTGCACAAAAAACTGAACTCCCAACACTATTGAAGCTAACAGAGTTATTCCAAAAAAGTCTTCTTAAATTCAAAGAGACTTCAATTCCCCAACTCCCTCTTGAAATAGCTATAATTGAACATCATATTTTAACTACAAAGCCTGCAGAAACTCAAACCAAAAGTAATCCTCAATCAACCCAGGAAAATCAAAAAAAAAATCCTTCTGAAATAAAAGAAGTAAAAACAGCTATTTCTAAGATAATTACGAGAGAAATAGAGCCTTCTATAGAAGCTTCTACAGAAGCCTCTACTAAAAAAACGAAAAACTCCAATGAAAAAAATGAACAAAAAACACCCCTGTCTAATTCAAAACAAATAAAAACCTCCTTAGGAGACATTATTGAAAAATGGAGCGAACTTATTGAGATAGTTAAGCCAGCTAATCATTCTATTCATGCTTTCTTAAAAAACTGTGTTCCAGCTGGAATTTCAGATAATAAGCTATATATAAAAACCAAGTATGACTTCTATAAAGACAAGCTTAATGAGGCTAGTAGTAAGTTGACAGTTCAAGAGGCTCTTGCTAAAATCACCAAAGAAAAAATATCAGTTATAGTAATAACGGAAAAAGAAGTAGTGGGAATGAAATTCAATGAAAAAGAAAGTGGACCAGGAGAAAAAAACGTCCTCCACGATGCAATGCAGATGATTGGAGGAAAATTAGTTTAGTTTTTAGATAGTAGTTAATAGTTTTTAGTTATCTTTTTTAATTACTCAATCTACCAACTAATAACTACAAACTAAAATGGGGAGTAGCCAAGCGGTAAGGCACACGGTTTTGATCCGTGTATGCGGGGGTTCGAATCCCTCCTCCCCAACATTCATATTAAGAAACATTCAATTCAGATTGGGTGTTTTTTAATATTCATTTTATGAGAAGCTTAAAACTATCTTATGTCAAGAAATAACTTAATAACTATTAAAGATTCCATAAGGAGTATCAAGAACTACTTTATTTCCCTTATTTTCGTTAGATTCGCAAATTCCAAGATCAAATAATTCAACACCAGTTTCAGTTGATATTTCCTGAAGGATTTTTTCAAATTCAATATTGTCCTCACCAACAACATCAATTCCCACACCACAATTAAAATCCTCGAACATCTCTTCCCACGTAGTACCTGATTCATTTTGAATAAGTTGAAAAATTCCAGGCGGACTCAACATTTTCTTTTTGTATAAAATATCTTGACCAATATGACCAATTTTTGTGGCACCTCCTCCCGTATTCATGCTAATCCCATGAAGCATTTCAAGCATATTCTCTTCTTTGAGTTTCTTAACTATTCTTTTTATAACAATCGCCCACTGTCTAGTTGGAGAAAGAATGGCTTCACTTACGGTCATCCCTCCTAATGTCGCTGGTTTATCATCGACAAGATATTTGCCTCTATAACCATGATTGCCACCACTTAAAAATGGATACTTTTCTGAATATTTTGAATTCATTAAATCAATTCTTGATAAAGAAACTCCATTAGACATTAAACCAGAATTTTTCTCAGTTTCCCATTTAGCCTTCCCATCACTAGCAAACCCATATATTTTGTCTCCTGGTTTAATATTACCGGAAATTACATCCGACTTTTTTGTTCTAGCATATATAGACACATCAAAAATCATACTTTGAACTTGAGTCGGAAGATCTGCAGTTTCACCACCAAGAAAATAAGTCATATCAAACCCGTGTTTTTTATACATCTCCAATAATTCAGAAATACGCAATGCAATTTGTTCCATTATTAAATCCTTTGGCAGATTAATTGCATTAATATTAATAACATCAGTTATAACCCATTTACCTGATAAAAATCCGCTAGCAGCAATGTCTCCCGTATTCATAGATATAGCATCATCTACTGCTCCCTGAAAAATAGTCTTGTCCCCAGTTTCAAAATAATGCAAAGCGCGTTGAACAATCTTACTTCCATCACCGTCCATATGTTGAGTAAAAACAGTTTCAGGAATTTCTGGATCATTAACAATATTCACAAATGCATTAGGATAATCATTCGCAATATGCTTTTTAAATATTTTTCTAACACTTGTCTTTCCAGCATCAATTCCAAGTTCTTGATATTTATTTGATTTATTCATGAGAATTTTAAAATCAATTATTTATTATTATCACACCATTTTCTGGCATTCTGAAACATTCGCAACCATGGCGAAAACTCATTACTTTTAATTTCTTCAGACATCCATGGCCATTGCCATTTCAGAAAAGATCTTTCTGGATGAGGCATTAATGCTAAATGTCTACCATCAGAAGAACAAAGTCCAGTGATTCCTTCTGGAGATCCATTAGGATTAAAAGGATATTTTTCAGTTTGGTTACCGGCATCATCAACAAAAGCAACTGCTACTGAATTCCTCCCTTTAACATCAGAAAAAATCTTTTTATCTGGAAAATTAAGTCTTCCTTCGCCATGAGCTATCCACGTACCCAAAATTGACCCTGCCATTCCTTCTAGCATAATAGATGGGCTTTCTAAAATTTTCACATTAACCCATCTTGACTCAAAACGATTTGAAGTATTATGCACAAAACGTGGCTGAACTTCATCACTAATTCCTCTCCAAGGAACCCAACCTAAAAGTCCCATCAACTGACAACCATTGCAAATACCCAGAGAAAAAGTATCTTTGCGATCATAGAATCTATCAAACATTTCTCTAACTTCATTATTATAACGAATCGTACTAGCCCATCCTTTTGCTGAACTAAATACATCAGCATAAGAAAATCCACCCACAAAAACAATCCCCCTAAAATCGTCCAAGGCAACCTTTCCCTTCAAGAGATCCTCCATCACAACATCCCAGATATCAAATCCAACCGAATAAAAAGCACTGGTCATTTCTCTGTCACCATTACTCCCCTCCTCACGAATAATGGCAACTTTTGGCTTATTTTCATTTTTCAAAACCTCTTCAGATGTTTGATTAGGCGTAAAAGTCAATTTATTAATAGGATTTTCACGATCGAAAATATTCTCTTTTTCCTCCTCGGCATTTGCCGGATTTATTTGCAATCTTTCTAATTGATAACTAGTTTCCTCCCAGACTTGTCGAAGTATACGCATGTCTTCATCGAGGACAATTTTGTTATTAAATTTTATATTTACATTATTATCTTTTATAGTCTCCCCTAATCGAAATGAATTTTCTGAAATATTATATTTGCTCAAAACTTTTTTCAAATTATCGATCTGATTTTTCTTGATCTCCAAGACTAATCCAAGCTCTTCATTCAAAAAGTAAGAAAGAACATCAACATCTGATAAGTCGTAATTGATCTTAAATCCGCAGTTACCAGAAAAAGCCATTTCCAGTAAAGTGGTAATCAAGCCTCCATCTGATTTATCATGTCCAGCCAATATAATATCTTTATCAATCATTTCTTGAACAGCTAGAAAAGAATTCTTTAAAATATCAACATCGACATCTGGTGATTCGTCACCAATTTGATTTAAAGTTTGGGCAAAAGCTGATCCACCCATCCTAGTCTTTCCTTTCCCTAAATCAATGAACCATAAATCGCTTTCTCCGGCCTTTTTTATATCAGGAGTAATCACCTTTTCTATGTCAGGAACTGTTACATAAGCTGAAATAGCTAACTCCCCTGGTGATTTTACAATCTCTTCTCCAACCTTAGCAGCCATTGACAAACTGTCCTTGCCACCATCAATTGCAATTCCTAAATCAATCATTAAATCACGCATAGCCGTAGCTGCATCATAAAGCCTACTAGCTTCACCAGGAAGCTTAGCTGCCCACATCCAATTTCCAGAACATTTTATATGCTCTAAATCGCTTATTTTTGCCCATATTATATTTGTTAAAGCTTCTCCAACGGCCATTCTTGCTCCAGCTCTGGGGTCAACAATCATTTTAATCGGTTGTTCTCCTATGGAAATAGCAGCTCCAGATTTACCAAAATGGCTTTGGGCAATAACGGCTACATCAGAAACAGGCAACTGCAACGGACCACAGCATTGCTGTTGTGCAATTAACCCAGTAACACTACGATCAACTTTATTAGTAAGGAATCTTTTTGATCCAACAGATAAAAGCCTGAGAACATTACTTAAAACATCTTTTAACAATAAATCTTTTGAGAAATCAAAGGGCTTTAATTCTCTTTTTTCTTTTTTATCTTTAAATACTTTCTGTGGCATCTCTCCTAATATTTTTTTAAGCTCGAGATCAACAACAATTGAATCATCCTTACTATCTACCAATTCTATCTTACCATTTCCTGTAACTTCTCCAAGAATCTCACAATTAGTTCTTTCTCTCTTGCAAATCGCTTTAAATTCATCAATTCTTTCAGGAGAAATTAATAAGGCATTTCTCTCTTGAAATTCAGCTCCCCAAATTTCAAGAACCGAAAGTGTGTTATCTCCAATCTTAACTTTCCTTATATCCACTTTGCCTCCCACAGGCTCTACAATTTCCGTGACAACATTGCAAGGTCCACCAGCACCTTGATCATGAATACTGATAATTGGATTTTTATCTCCGAGCTCAACACATGTTCTCACTACTCTGTTCATCTTTTGTTCCATTTCAGCATCTCCTCTTTGAACTGCGTTAAAATCAAGATTAGAAGCATTCTCTCCCTGAATCATACTAGAAGCAGATCCTCCTCCCATTCCAATTCTATATGCTGGACCTCCGATTTGAATAATAACCATGCCCTTTTTCGGCTCATCCTTTTCAATATGTCTATTGTCCATTTGCCCAACTCCACCTGAAAACATAATTGGCTTTAAATATTCTTGACGTTCACCACCAGGCAATTCCATACCAAATGAACGAGTATACCCCTGAATAACAGGTTCACCAAATTTATTCCCATAATCAGAAGCTCCATTGCTGGCCTCTATCTCTATCTTTAATGGAGACGCTAAGTTTGCGGGATACTTAAAATCTTTATTCTCCCAGGGTAAATTATAATTTGGAATATTAAGATTTCCAACGCAATACCCAGTAGTTCCTGCAACAACTAATCCTCCCTTCCCAATCCCCTCTACATCTCGAATTCTTCCACCACCACCAGTTTCTGCTCCGGGAAACGGAGCTACTCCTGTTGGGAAATTGTGAGTCTCGGCTGTAAATATGACATGATAAGTTAATTTCTTCTCCTTAAAAGATGAAGAATGCCCTGGTTTATCTGGAATTATTGTTAAAATTTCATAACCCTTAATTGCACTGGAATTATCCTTAAAAGCAATCAAACTATTTTTAGAATTAGCATCAAGAGTAGAAAAAACAACCTGTAATAATGTTTCAGGCATTTCTTTTCCATCAATAACTATTTTGCCCTTAAAAAACCAATGCCTTGAATGCTCACTATTGGCTTGTCCAAGCTGAAAACATTCCACATTAGTTGGGTTTCTTCTTATATCCTCAACAAATAGTTTGTAATAAAAATTTTCATCCCACTCATCCATTCCAAGACCCATGTCTTTGTTAATTTTTCCCAAAGCTTTTATTCCCTCTTCTATTAACGGAATTTCAAAAATTTTCTCAGACTCAATTCCTGTTTCAAAACTTTCTAATTTTTGAGAATAAACACATTCTGTCATCGGATCTTGATTTTTTTCTATAAACTCTTTTTCGTTCACACCGCCTGAGAGCAAATAACGTTTTGATCTCTCAATTCTTTCCACGTTTTTCAATCCACAAGCATGACAAACAGAAACCGCATTTGTAGAGAACGCAGTAGCAAAATTAAGTCTCGGTCCAATTTCAATAACATCCTCATCTTTAAAAATCGATCCAGTCTTAACTTCATCTACTAAAAAACCGTTAGCCAGTATATTCTTCAAAATTAGAACCTCATCTTCAGATAATTGAGCTGCTGTTTGAACATTAAAACAATATTCTAATTCCTCCTTCTTCTGACAAAAAAAATGATACATCTTTTTTTATGTTATATTTTTTAAAACAAACTCTAACCGCTCCTCTTTTGAACTCATTCTTGGAACTTTAATTAACGGGCAATTAAGTTTCTTGTAAATTTTTTCTAATAATTTCTGAAGTTTTTTCTGCTCCTTTTCGCTTTCCGTTCGGGCATAATCTTTTTTATAAGGCAAGATATCAAACAAGAAAACTTTTCTATATTCACATTTTTTTATTATTTCTTTCAAATATTCATCACTCATAAGACCACACAACTCATAGTATGCATCGCTATCTGGTACTGCTCTATCGAAAAAAATTATCTCATCTTTCGACAGATTGTTTTCAATGTCAATTTTTAAATCCAAAATTCCTTTTTGAAATTTTAATTCATCCTTTCTAATCTCTTCTAGTGTACGCCCCTTACTAATTTCCTGATCAATATAAATCCTAGCAGTTTCATAAATCACTTTATATCCTTTTTTTTCTAACAATTCCAATACAGAAGTTTTTCCCGAGTGAGGCGCTCCTGTCACTACATACCAATTATTCACTTTTGTCATTTTAAAAATAACTACTTATTCATCTTGCGCCTCAATCATTATTTGTCTCTTCTGATATAATGCTGGATTTTTCTGTGCAAGAATTTCTGAAGCTAATAATATAGCATTAGATTCCGGCCACACCGTAGCCAAAGGCACCTTGGATGGCATCCTAACGCTACTCCAAACATCCTCTGGAAAATCATCAATTGTTGCTGGAACTGCGATAACTGGCCATGATGTTCGAGCTGCTACAATTGGACCTAATCCATTACTTCTTCCCACCTTCGCTAAAACAACTCCGCCATCTGGATATTTGCCCAAAATTTCCTCTAACTTATTAAGAGCAATTTGTGTTGATTTGTGACCAGAAATTGTCACCTCCTCTACTGTCACTCCATTAACATTCTCTAATAATCCCAGTTCAGGCCAAGAGTCACTATCTGACCCTCTCCATAAAACTAACGTTTGCTTTGGCATCCGGAAATTTTTCGCAAGACTTGCAACAAAACCATATTTCTTCTCAACCTCATCCAGTTCCTCTCCCTGTCTAAAAGCTTCTTTGCTCAGCTCTTGCCAATCCGCATCTCGCAAACGCCAACTATCATTATCAATAACATCAGCAACCAATAAATTTCCTTCATGATCAATCCCAAGTTCAATTTTCATGTCAATTAATCTATACCCGATAACACCCCACGCCCCTTCAAGTGTAAGAAAAACTTTTCTTGCAATTTCATCAATCTTGTCTACCATCTCTTTTGAATCACCTGGCAACACCCGTCCTGCATCAACCTGCCTTCCCAATTCCGCGCCTTCTTCCCAGGAAGGTTTTTTAGGATGACAAAGTTGCCAATTACTTTCAAGCGGATTTGAAATAAAAGGATCTTCTTCTCCTTTTTTAGGATCAAGCCCATCAACTAATTTTTCACCTTTCTCTCCGATTAACTCCCCTTTTGTTGTTTTAAGAAATAGCTCTGTCACTAATCTATGAAACCTAAGGGGATTTTTTTCATTCTCCTGAGTAAGCTCTGGATGTCTCTTTAAAAAACTACCTACTGCAAATCTCCGAGAAATAACTTCCAATGGAATCATTTTGCAACTTGGAGCAACAAATTCATTTAAAGAAATTTGAGAATGATAAGCAACTGGAATACCAGCCTTTTTTAATATTTCAAAAACCTGACACGTAACAGTAGTTGCGTGCTCAGCTTTTGTCTTAAATTGTTTAGTAAAAGAAGGATCGTCAAAAGCAGTAATATCATTTTTGTTTTCAATGATTACATTCTGATCATTGTTCTTGTCTTTCCAAACAATCTTAGTTTTACCCTCAATTATTTTTTCACCTTTTTGTTGTTCCATCTTTTTTAATTTTATTTATTATTAATCTTGAGTAATCAACTATCTCCAATGATTTTTCCCTAGCATCTCCAATGTATTTTTCTGGCTCTTTTAATAATTTTAGAATTTCCATAGGAATATTATCTAGCACTTTCCTCAATTCATCATCCTCTTTTGCTAGATCCTCAAAAACATCTATTAAAAGCTTCTTACTTTCTTGTGCCTTAGGTACAATCTTATGATTAACCAATTCATGAGCATCCCCCTTGAATCCTGCCATTTGAATAGCGATGTATAATGGTTCTGCTAGAATAACATTAGAATTTTTAGAAAAATTCTTACGACATGCTTCATCACTAACAAATATTCTTTCTAAAAATGTTACACCTTCATTATTTTTCCTCAATAATGTATTCAGTTGGCATTGAAGATTTATAGGAATTATTGGATAATCACGAGAAACTGAACTTCCAACTAAATCCCTTTGATGCTCACATATAAAACTGTCAAAAACTTTTCCAAATTCATTTTTTGTTTTTATCCACATCCCTTCTAGGTTTTCAAAATTAACCGGATTTCTTTTATGCGCCATCGTGGAAGATCCAACCTGTCCCTTTTCAAATGATTCCATAATTTCACCAATTTCACTTCTCATAAGATGTCTGCAATCTCTACCGAATTGCCCCAAAACAGAAGACAGACAAACAGAAGAAAAAAGAAAGAAACCCAAAGGCTCAGGTGGAAGAATCTGCGTACTAATCCTAGATGATTTAAGTTGAAGCCTCTTTAAAACTTTTTCTTCAAATGATTCTTTGTCTTGAATCTTAGTGAACTGCAATCCAAATTGAGCATTATGTGCACCTACTGCCCCAGATATTTTGCCGACTAAATTATCACAATAAAGATCTATCTTCTCCCAATTATAGACAATCCGATTAAGTATTGTCGCTAACCAAAAACCCACAGTAATTGGCAATGCATGCTGACCGTGGGTTCTTCCAATTTGAATTTGTTTTGAATAATTTTCAACAAGTCCCATTAAAACTCCTGTTACTTCCACAAGCGACGGCCCTAGAGCCTCTTGATATGCATCCCTGAACTGCAAAATTCTTGCGGTATCAATTACATCGTAACTTGTCAATGGAATATGCAACCACTTAGCAATATCTTCATCTAAAACCTCTTGTGCCTCTTTCACCCAAGCCCGAATATCATGTTTTGTTATCTCCCTCTCAGTTTTATCGACATTAGTAGTTTTAATTTCCAATAATCTTTGTTTTGCTTTTGCATCAAGCTTTTTAATCTCTTCCGTTGATATTACTCCAATCTCCGCCAATGTTTCTAATGTGGCAATTTCAACCAAGGCCACTTTCTTGTAAAGATTATCATAACCAAACATTGGTATCATCTCTTTCGGTTGATACCTTGGATTTCCTGGTAATGTCAAATTTAAGTTCTCCATATCACTTTTTCATGAAGTATATCTTTAAATATATTCTAGCATAATTATTGCTAACAACAAAGTACTTTCGAAGTATTAACTCCTATTTCTTTATATAAACTCTAAATTAAATCATTAAGTAAATAAAAAAGAAGGCAATCTTACGTTTAAGATCGCCTTCTCTTCTAATACATAAATCTAAATTAAAATGAAATAATTTCGTCAAAAGAACATCCTTTCTTAAAAAGTTCAATGCTTCTGCTTTCCAGGAAAAAATTCATTAACTCCGCCCAGTCTCCGAAAATGAAAGACTTTTCGCCAATTTTTTTTATTTCCGGAATACTTGGCTTAAAAAGCCCGAATGGGATTTCTGCATTTTCTGCCAAGACACCATCTTTTTTAGGATCATCACCAAACAAAATCATTCTTTTACGAGTTTTTCTCATAAGCTCGATATGTCTTGCATACTCGGAAAAGATTATCCCATCCCCTATCCATTTCGACTGAATTAAATCCAGCAAAAATGGAGACGGCTTAACTCTCCCACTAACATTGCTTGGATACCGCCGGTTTCTCATATCATCATCCGTAACAGTGATTACCGGAAAATCAATGTCCCAAGCTTCGAATGTCTTCTTGATAAATTCATCATGCCCAGATGATAAAATAGCGAACTGAAACCGTTTGCCCGTTATTTTCTCAAGATGTGGTAGCAGCTCATAAAATGCTAAAAATCCTTTACATGGTCGTGGCCAAATCTGTCCACCATTTTGCATTTGCACTCCGACCTGTTTCATCAAAAAAGACAACTTAAACAGAACTAGCATCTCAGTTATTGTTCTCTTGATCAATTCTTCCTGATTCGACTTCCATTCCAATGAAAATCCTTTTCCCTGAGGTACCAATTGCTGAAGAGTTTTAGCTTCAGCATCAAAACAAGCTTCAGCCCATTTAAACAAAGAACTCTTATTGTCACTTTTTTCGAAAATCAAATGGACAACTTCTTCTGGAGCCCTATTCTGGAGACCACCAACTTGGTTGAAAAGTTTCATTCCATAAGTACCAAGAACTTTTTCAATGGCCATTTCATATGCCTGACTTACACCAACACCATCAGGACATTTTTCAAAGGTGTTAGCCATTGTCCCGTCAAAATCACAAATAAATAAATATCCCAGATCTTTCATCATTTCAACCACCTCCCTCTTTTAGAATTTTAAAAAATTTAAATGATGTTTCATTTTATTTTTATTATTTTTCAAAAAACAAAGAGCCGAGCACGACGCTAGACTCCCTCCTATTTCCTAAATTTAATACTAAAGGGTTTATTATTTAAAAGCAAGAAAATATTGGTTTATATTATTTTAGATGCTATAATTCATTAAAATAATTCTATTAAAAAAATTATGAAAAAAGGAATTGATTATACTGGAATATCAGTTTGTTATTTTTGTCATGACGGCAAGGGAGAATTCGTAATGATGAAAAGGGGCAAAAATTGTCGAGATGAAAATGACACTTGGGACACTGGGGGTGGAGCACTTGAATTTGGTGACAGTGTAATTAAAACTTTAAAAAAAGAAATCAAAGAAGAATTTTGTGCTGATGTAAAAGAACATGAATTTCTTGGCTATCAAGATGTTCATCGAGAACATGCTGGACAAAAAACTCATTGGCTCTCCCTTAACTTCAAGGTTCTAGTCGAAAAAAATCAAGTTAAAAATGGAGAACCACACAAGTTTGATGAAGTAAAATGGTTCACACTTGAGAATCTTCATGATAATCTTCACTCTTTTCTCCCAACTTTCTTTAAAAAATATAAAGAAAAATTGAGCTAACAAAGCTCAATTTTTTTATAGAAATGAAATCAATATTTTACTATTTATCATCCTTCAATTCTTCATTTCCTGAATTTTTTAAATCATCAAGACTTTTTGCACCTCCAAAAGAATTATATCTTTCAAGAATTTCCTGTTCAACAACCTCTTTGCTTCGTCCATACTTATATCTAGAAAGTTCTTTATAAGCCTCTCTTAATTCCGCACTACCTTCTGTCGGCTTATAGGTCTTCATATCAAAAGCATTGGATGATTCATTATTAATCAAGAGCTTTGAGAAGCATTGATAGTTATCAACATTGATTAGGTCATTCGCATCAAAAACTGGTGCGAATTGTTTTTCTAGAAAATCTGCATCCTCCGGACCAACTCGGAAAGAACAAATTGAACCAACATTTCCAAAAACCGCCTTAGAAATATCTTCAGAAAGTTGTCCAATAAATTGATGAGCAACTGTCAGACAAAGACGATATTTTCTTGCTTCAGAAAGAATCTGAGAAATTGAATCAGTAGTAAAATTTTGAAACTCATCAATATAAAGATAGAAATCTTTTCGCTTATCTTCATCCATATCTCCCCGAGAAAGAGCTGCCATCAAAAGCTTTCCAACAATAATCATTCCAAGTAAATGACTATTAATTTCTCCAAGCTTACCTTTTGAAAGATTCACAAGAAGAATTTTTCCATCATCCATTAATTCCCTAAAATCAATTGTACTTTTCTGTTGAGAAATAATCGGCCTCATCATGTCATTAGAAATGAAAGTAGCAAGTTTTGAATTAATGTATGGAGCAATATTTTCAAGCGCAGCATCCCCTCCGGCGTTCTCTGCTTCCTTTTCCCAAAATTCAACTACGGTAAAGTCTTTGCATCTTTTTAATTTCTCTTTCCGAAATTCAGGATCACGGAAGATTCTTGGAATTTCCAGAAGAGTCGATCCAATCTCAGGGCTATCAAGCACTAACAAAAGAGCGTTTCTCATGTACTGCTCAAACATTGGACCACCGGTTTGCTTAAGATCATAAAGCTTATCAAAAATCGCAATCAATTCATTGATTACAAAAGTTTTTTGTTCTGGACGACTTTCGTCATATTCAATCAAATTAAAGCCAAAAGGTCTTTCTATATCAGAAGGATTAAAATAGATAATATCTTCAGCTCTCTCTTTCGGAATGCATTCCAGGACATGATCAATAAGATCACCATGGGGATCAATGATGCACATTCCTTCTTTTTGGGCATCTTGTTTTGCCATTTCCTCAATGAAAGTTGATTTACCAGTTCCAGTTTGTCCAACCATATAGAGATGTCTTCTTCGATCATTCTTTCCTATTTTTATTTCCGTTTCAGTTCCACGATAATCACTATAGCCAATTAATAATCCTTCTTTAGGAACACTGGCTGGCGGAGGAGCAGTTTTTGATTTAAGTAAATTAATCTTTGGTGTCTCAGTTGTCGAAATTGGAAAATGGAAGATACTAGCAATCTCCTCAATACCAAGATTAATACTTTTTGATAAATTAAAGTTTCTTAAAATATAGTGATAAGCAAGCTTATGAGCATTTCCAGATTTATCCCTAACTGCTATAAATTTATTCAAATTTGAATCTTCAAACTGAACAAAACAATTCTCAATTTGAGCCAAGATCATCTCTGCTCGCTCCTGTGTTTCAGCAGAAGCTAGAAGTCGAATGTTGACATCAAATTGTGCTTTATTAGCCTTAGCTTCTATTTGTTTAATTACTTCATTTTCCTCTGGAGTAAGATTCACAACCTCATCATCGTCTTTTTTAAATCCCTCATCTTCTTTTTTCGATAAAGTATTCAACATCTCTTTTCCAATGCCTTTTGCAATGTCCCCTGCAACGCTTGTGTCGGCATTATCAAGTCTTTTCCCTTGTTGCATTTTTTGCGAAATTTTCTCACCCTTAATTTTCCCCTTCTTATCTCCCTTCCTTAAGACTAATTGAATTGCCGCTCCTTCACTTTCGTTCTCAAGTTTTGAAAGTGCATTAGCAATACTATGCAAAGGATCAGTTTCGAGTTGCTGATAAGTTCTTACTGGATAAGCACTTTTCTTTTTAAGATTCAAGAAACTCCCTGCCGTACATGCCCCTGGACTAAAAATTGTGTAATCCTTCACTTGCTCAATATGGGCATCGGGATAAAAACTATGAATTTGTTTTTCAACCAATTCTCGAATTATTGATGGCATTGAAATATAGAAAGAAATTTGCTCCCCATTTGAAGGAACTGCCATCTCGAAAGTTATTTGTGGTGAACCATAAAGAGTCCGGGCAATAAAATTACGTCTATTATGAATATCCGAAAGTGTCGTCAATAAATGTTCCATTATTGCAATCTCTTCTTTTTCTAATTGACTCTTCTGTTCCTTGTCTTGAACCCCATCAGCCTTATGAGACTTAATGACTCGAATAATATCCAAAGACGCATTCAAGGAGTTTGTGAGTTGAATTCTAAAAAGTAATAGCACCTCCACCAAAATCCACACTCCACTAAAGAGCATGATAATTCCGCTAATAAAAAATAGTACTAAAAGTATAATCTCTAACATTTTTATTTATTTTTATTTTCTATTACTATTAAACTAGAAATTAAATGTTTGAGTGCAGTTCGAGGCAAAAATGAGCATTTGAGTAAAGCTGTATCAAATATACAGCGAACGAAAAGCGCAGTTTTTAACAAAGAAATGTGCCAAACATAAAATTTCTACTAAAATTCCTTTAGTAATCCTTTTTCAATCAATGCTTTTCGGGTTTCATCTTCAACTAACTTATCATGCACTTGATCAAGAACATAATTCTCATCCAAATGTCTCGCAACCTTAATTGCAGTATAAGGATCTTTTTGAATAGCTAATTTTACAAGCTTATCTATTTGCTGTTCAATGTCTTTTGTCTCAGCAATATCCTTTGCATGATTTTTAATTTCTCTATAATCATCGTCAGAAGAATCATCATCGTCGTCATTTCCTGATCCGCCTTTCTGTTGAATAGCTTCCATGACCTCCTTTTTCTTTTCTTGATCATTTTCTGATGAAGAAATCTTCTCTAGGCTATCTTCTTTTTTTAAACCTTCTTTATCTTTGTCCACTCCTAATTCAGAAACAGACTCAATGCCTCCCAATTCACTCCCTTCCAGTTTTTTCTCAATTGTCTTATCTTGATCTGCCATATTATTTTTTTTCTAAGTTATTATTTTCATCCTCCTCATCTTCCTCATCTAACTGAGTTAATTCCTCCGCCTGCTCAAGCATAATTTTATCAAGCTCATCACCAGACTCTTTTTCAAGTTGATCTATCTCTTTAAATCCTTTTTCAATATCTTTCACTGATTCATTAAATTCAGATTCAACCTCCTCTGCTTTTCCCAATAACTCAGATCCAGTTTCTTTTATTTCACTATTTATTTTTTTTACTTTTTCAGTTAAAATCTCAATTTGTTCATCTATTTCATTCTCATTGATATTTTCATCAATTTCTTTTTCTTCGTTATTGTCATTTGAATTTTGATTCATATATTTTTAAGTTTATTAATTATCTCTTCCAAGATTTCAATTTTCCTCTGAAATCTAATCCTTTTTTCTTATAATAATCCTCAAGATTTTTCATAAAAGACTTTCTGGTCATACCTGTATCACTTTTCAACTTAGTTATCTTTAAAAATTCCCTTGAGTTAACAATAAATTCCCGTCCTATATCTTTGCCCTCGCTAGAATCTTTGGCAATTTTTTTATTAATCGTCTCTATGAACTGAGATACTGAAGCTGTATCTTTTCTTTCGGCTGAATTTTCAACTGAATTAGCTTCAGGACTCACATGACTTTGCATATTCTCCCTAGTCTTAAAATCACTCTTTCGTTCTTTTCTTCCAGTATCAACCCTCAAAGGACGATCCTCCTTGATGCTAATAAATTCATCCCTCTTATCTCGATAAGGATTTGCCTTTTTATTGACTCTTTTGATTTCCTTATCTACCTCCTTTAGTTTTTTATCAATCACTAATTGATTCTTTTCCATTTCCTTGAGACTATCTTTTATCATTTTATCTATACCTTTTATTGAACTCTCTTTTCTTATTTTTCTATCAGAATCACCTGTAAGCCTCATAGCTTCTATGATGCTCTTTTTTGTTAACTCCAATTCTTCAATTTCCTTCTTTTTTTCATCATGCTTAGACTTCAAGTCTTTCTCAATTGATTCAATTTCTTCTCTGCGTGACTTTAGTCCAGCCAACTCGTTCTCAATTGGATTGAGCTTTATTTCATAGCCATTAATTAATTTATCAGCAACTGCATCTCTTCTGTTAGAATGTTTAGCAATTATATTATCCCGATATTCAATTTTAGTTTGAATTTTATTTTTTTCATTATCCAACTTAGCATTCCTCTTGTCATAATCTTTTATTTTCAACATTAAAGATTCTCCGCCAGGAGCCCCTAATTGTTTTAATTTTTCAATAGTCCTTTTCATTTCTTCCTTAACTTTTTCATTAACAGCTTTCTTTCTATCAAAATTATCAGATTCTTTCTTAAGTTTGGCAAGTTCTTTTTCATTGTCTCTCATCCAAACCTGATTCCAACCAGCTCGAAATTTGCCAACAATCCTTCCTGCATCAGGAAATTTGCTTTTAACAAAATCCCAAGAATCACCAACGAGATCCTTAGCCTTGTCAGACATCCTTTCCCAAATTCCTCTATTCTCCATACTTAACATTTCAAAACTCAATTTTGGCTCTTCTTTTTCTAGTTCAGAATAATCAATAAGAACCTCTGAACTAGATTCCCCTTCCTCTATTTTATTTTCCCCTTTTTCTTCTTCTAAGTCTGATAATTCAACTAGATCATCAATTCCCTCTTGATTTAAATTTTGTGAATCAACAGTGTCATTGTTCTCATTTTCTATTTTTTCTACATCTGATATTAAATCTTCGCCTCTGTTCGGATCGTCCATTTTTAATTGATTCTTTTTTCGATTTTTTTCAAATTCATCATCTTTTAAGTTGCCCACTGCAACTCCACCCATATCTCTTCCTTGATTTTGGATTTGAGATTGACTTACTTTATCAGTAGCATTATCATTATCATCTTCCTCAATTCCATCTTCATCTTGATCATTAAACATCTTTTGATGTCGTTTTTCCACATCCTCAAAACTATTAATATTAATTTTTTCCATTATATTTTTTAAAGTATTATTATTTGAATTAAATTTAAAATTTTTAATTGTTTTTTCAAATTTTGAAAGAGATATTGATTCTTTCGTGACCTCAGGATTTTTGAACTTAATAATTTTATCTCCTCTTTCTTCTTGAGTTCGAGTTACCTCAACAATAACATGCCCTTCTCCTTCAGAAAGATAATCAATAACTTTTATTTTTTTGTTACTTTTTTTATCAACAAAAACAAGTTCTTTTTCGTCATCTACAAATTTATACCATTCAAAAAATTCTTTTATATTTTCAGGCATCTTAAAAAACTTTTTTTCATCTTCAATTTCAAGTGCTGGTTCATATAGTTTTTCAAAATCACGAAACGACACTCTTCTGCCACTATTTTTTTTGCCATTCTTTTTTTCAAGAAAAACAGCTCCTTCACCTAAATCAAAATATTTAACCAATTCCATAACAATTTTTGATCCTTTCTTAACAAATCTATCACCATAATTATATTTTTCTTCAAATTCTTCTTGATCAGGCACATTAAGACCTTCTTGTTCTTTTTTCTTTCCATCTTGCACTTTTTCTTCTTGCTTATCTTCTTTTTTCTTAGAAGAAAACCTCACTTCTTTCCCTGAATTTACTTTCACAAAACCATCATATTGATAATTTTTCATAAGGTCCTCAAATTCTGAATAATCCAACCACTTATACTTCAATTCATCAAATTTAACTTTTCCTAAATTATGTTGTTTATTGCCGTCATCTCCCATTTTCAAATCAAAACCTGGAGAAGTTGCAATTCTCACCCGACCATTTTTTTCATTATACTTCTCAATCAATACCACTTCTCCATTTTGATGAGACAAAAATTCTGGTTTTCGATTCTTGAATATTTTATATTTTTCACTGAATTCCTTGAAAGTTGGCCATTTCGTATTATTTTCTTTTTCAGTTTTATTTTTAATAATTTCCTCTCCTGGATTTTTGTTAACATTTTTTTCTTTTATGCCAAAATAAGAAGAAGATATTTTTATTTCATTTTTACTTTTAATTAGAATTTCTCTGAGAACTTTAGGAATTGTTTCTTGCTTATCAATCAATTTCCAAAGTTCTTCTTGGTATTTTGTTTCACTCCAATCTTCTTGAGTGGCTATTGCATTCCCAAGTTTTTCAGATTCTCTTTTAATAACTTCTTCGGCTTTTTTATATCTTTTAGAATATTCTTTAAGAATCTCCTTATTAAAAACAAGATTAGCAATATCATCTGGGCTTAAAGCAAACTCTTCTTTATCTTCTAATTTTTGCTCATCTTGTTTTAATGTTTTTTTCTGTTCTTTTTTTTCACTGCCATTTTTGCCATTTTCAACAACCTTTTCTATATCAGAAAGATTATTCCTTAAAACTTCACTTAAATTTCCTCTTTTTGGCTCTTTTTGTTCTCCCATTTTATTTTCTTTTAAAAAAGTTTTTGTATTTTAATATTATACCACATCTTCATTTTACCAACAAATTTTTGTTTTACATAAATCAATAAAAATATTATAATAATAACACTATGAAGATTGAGAAATGATTATTTTTGAACATGGGAAAACTCACCTACAAAAATACAAAAGATTGAAGTTTTACTTAGTGAAAAAATAATTATTTCTTAATCTCGAAAATACCAGAAAGGTAAAATAATATATAAAACAAAAAATGAAAAAGGTAATCAATTTTATAAAAGAAGAATGGATTTTTATTATTATTCTCTTGGCAGTTTTTACTGCGGGTGGACTCCTACGATTTTGGCAATTAGACACGATTCCTCCAGGATTACAATATGATGAAGCCTATAATGGCACCGATGCCATCAAAGCCCTAGAAAATGGAAAGTTTGAAATATTTTATCCTGATAATAATGGACGGGAAGGACTCTACATCAATGTTATTGCTGTATTTTTCAATACTTTTGGTATTAATATGGTAGTCCTTCGAGCTGTTAGTGCTGTATTTGGACTCTTTGCTCTTTTTGGATTTGCACTGCTCGTTAAAGAACTAAAACTTTCACGCCTTTCAATGCTCCTAGGAATTTTCATGATGTCTTTCTCATTTTGGGCAATTAATTTTTCAAGAACTGCTTATCGAGGAATTATGGTTCCATTCTTGATTGTTTGGATATTTTATTTTTTCTATCTTGGCCTTCGGAGAAAAAATGGCTGGTTCATTGCTCTCTCTGGTCTTCTAACCGGAATTGGATTTCATACCTATATCTCATTTCGAGTTGTGCCATTGATTTTTTTTATTGTAGTTTTAGGAGGAATTATTTTTGAAAAAGGATACATTAAAACCTACTGGAAAAAAGCTTTGATTTTCATCTTCGCTACAGTTATCACTCTTGCGCCAATTTTAATCTATTTCTATCAGCATCAAAGTGATCTCATTGGTCGAAGCAATGCTGTTTCAGTTTTCAATTCTCCCGACATGAGCCTTCCAACAGCTCTTGGTAAAAGCCTTGCTTATCACGTTGGAGCATTTTTTATCCACGGAGACCCAAATCAAAGACATAACCACGGTGCACTTCCCTTACTTCCTGCCACTTGGTCAATTCTCTTTGGACTAGGATTAGTAATCAGTATTAAAGAAATAATCGTAAATATTATCCAGCGAATAAAGAAAAAGAAGAAGTATAAACCAAGCCGACTACTTCAAGTTTCAATTTTCGCTCAAGCCTGTTTTTGGACAATGCTAATACCAGGAGTTTTGAGTATCGAAGGAATTCCACACGCTCTTCGAATTATTGGTGCAATTCCAGCCGTCTTCCTGATCGCTGTTTTGCCATTTGAATATGCAATAAATCTATATGAAAAAATCAGGAAATCAAAAAATTTGAAATTAAAACCTTGGCGATGGAATGTTTTACGAGGATCTTTGATTGGATTAGTTATTTTAGTTTTAATAAGCGGAGGATTACAAGCCTATTTATATTTCGGAGTTTGGGCAAAAGATAATAAAACATTTGATTCCTTTGAAAGGAAACTTTATGACCTAGGACTCGCAATTAAACAACAAGAACCAAAGGAAAATAACTTCATTATTGTTCCAGACCCAATCTATATTAGTGAGAACAAAAGAGATTCAAGTTATAAAACATCGGAACTTGTCGCCTATCCAGAATACAAGAGTTTTTTCTTTTGGCACCCGCTAGATGCGATCAGACATTCAACTTGTGAAAACGCTCTCTATGTTTTTGCTGAATCAGATGAATGGCTAATTGAAAGTTTCAAGATAAAATGTCCTGAACTTGAAGCACAGAAAGTAAAACCAGAAGGCGGTATTTATAATTTTTGGATACTTAGATAAAATTGATTAAATAACAAATTTAAAATTACAAATTCCAAATAAATTACAATGACTAAAAATCAAAATTCAAAACAATATGATTTGGAAGATAGAACCTTGGAGTACGGAAAAAGGATAATTAGAATGTCGAAGGAATTACCTAAAAATACAGTAAATTTTAAATTAATTGATCAAGTCGTTCGTTCTGGCACCTCAATGGGAGCAAACTATAGAGAGGCTAATGAAACAGAAACGAAAAAAGATTTTCGTTATCGCATAAGAATTTGTAGAAAAGAAGGCAAGGAGACTATTTATTGGTTAAATTTAATAATAGAAGCTAATCCTGAATTTGAAGACAGAATTAAAAATTTATTGCAAGAAACTACAGAGTTAGTAAAAATATTTGCTACAATTCTAGTAAAGTGCAAGTAGGTGTTTTGAAAATTAGAATTTAATATTTTTAATTTATTTGGAATTTGTAATTTTGAATTTGTAATTTTTTATTAAGTTATATAAAAAGTGTTACTTAACTTGTTAAGTAACACTTTTTTGTTGAATCCAGGTGAAAAATCTCTATTTAATCTTGCAAATTTGATAATCCTCAAACTCTGCGACTTTTTCTAGTTCTGCGATTTCCCAATTGCAATCTCGATCAACTACAATCGAACTCTCTTTGTATTCCATCAATTCAGCTTCATCTTCTATCCTGTTTTCATTCCCAACCACAACCCAACCTGAAAAATCTTCCATTGGATTAGCCTTGTTGTAATATCTCACCTTATCTTTTCCAAAGTAATATCTGGCTGATGTATATTCAAAAGGATTAGATGTAATTATATATTCCTTCTGAAATAAACCTTTCTCATAAGCCTTAAAGAACTGACTCCAACCCGTTTGATACGTAATCTGATTTAAACCAAGTAATAATAAAGCATAAATAAATAACGTTATAAGCCAAGCCCATTTTTTCTTAAAAACTTCCGTAATAAGTCCCGCTCCAAGAAGATAAAACAAAACAGCTGATGGCATAAAATACCTTGAAACATAAAGCTTGATGTTCACATAGGAAAGTAGTATCAAAAAAGCCAATGTTCCAATAGAGATCAAGGATAGAACTAGGAACTCCTTTCGTTTCTGATTTTTCTTCCAAGCAACCACAAATAAAACTGTTAATAATATCAAGACTAACAATCCAACAGAAGACCCATTAAAAATTGATGACTTGTTAATAGCTAAGTCAGCAAATGAATTTGCTTCTGGAACTCCGCCTGTTCCTGGCAAATGTCCGAAAAGAAATATCTGCAATGTACTTGGGATATCACTTAAATATGAAACATCAATCCAACCCAAATTTCCTTTCAACATGTGCGTGATGAAGATTTTTATCCAACTCAAGAAAAATAAGGCAATCACTCCCACTCCAATCCAAAACCCCTTATCTCCGAAAAGAACAGCTCCTTTATTTTTTGCTTTTTTCGTAAAAGGAATATTAAATATTTCTTTTTTATTAAAATTCTTTTGATACAAAACATACGCTACATAAAACATTACGAAGAAAAACAAGGAGAGATAGTGAGTCAAAAAGGCTAACCCTCCAAAAACTCCCCACAAAACCCAGTCTTTAATTTTATTTTTCTGAAGCGCCCGATAGAAAAACCAAACTGCCCACAACAACAAGAACCCAAACAAGCTATACATTCGAGCTTCTTGTGAATATTGAATTGCAAATGGAGAAAACGTCGCAATAATAGCAGCTAACATTCCTGCTCTCTTATTAAACATTTTCCACCCAATCCAAAATAAAGAAATTACCGTCAAAACACCAAAAACAATAGAAAGGGATCGAATCCCAGCAGGAGAATAGTCAAACATAGCACTCCATGGCTTGGCTATCCAATAATGAAGAGGTGGATGAACATCATCAAAAATCATTTGATTCATTTCAGGAAGAGGTTGCTTCAAAAGAATCCCGGTGAAAGCTTCGTCATACCAAAAATCTCGATCTTCCAATACCGGAGAAAACCGAATTAACACAGCTAAAATAACAACCAAAATTGGTAGAACCCAGAAAAGATTCTTGATTATCTTTGTTTTCGTTTGTTTTTTCATTTTTGTTTAGATAAGAATTTATTTTTATTATTCAAAAGAATTATCTGGTCAATCATCATCTTGATTGTTCTCATTATTATCTTTATCGTCATTGTGCTCCTCTTCTTCACTATTTCTTAGTTTATATAATACTTTACCATCCAACCTTAAGTCAATATATTCAAGATTATTAATCTCTTCTTTAATATTTTCAACTAAAACACTCTTAAGTAATCTCGATTGTTCATAAGCAGTGGAAAAAGAATTAAAATAAACAACAAATCCTTGCTCAGTTTTAACTCGAATTTCTCCTGACATGAAAGATGGTGTGTAATAGTTTCTTTCTAATTTAATATTAGCCTCTTCCTGTAGAGAATCATTAATCTCAGAACAAAAATTTGCCAACTTTGGCTTAATAACAACTATACCAGTTTCAAATTCAAGACTGCCTTTACTAAAAACAATTGGAAAATTATTCAAAAAATCTTCATTTCCACTGATTTGATAAAAAGCTTTTCCAGCTCCATCAATTAAAAAACAATCGTCAAGACTTCCATCCCTACACCAAATTATCACTTCCTTCCTTTCTCTAAAAAAAACTTCGATCGAATTGGGGAAATTTTTATTAACCTTAATGTCCTGAGCCATAATTAATTCTTCCTGCAATTTCTTTTCTATTCTTGAAGAAGAAAGTAATAAAATATTATCCTGAGGAATTAACCCTAGATATTGAGAATTAAGAACGCTTAATACAATCTTCTCTGCAAAATCCTCTTGAAATCCAGTTATTTTAACATCCTTAACCCTAATTAAAGAAGAAAAAAATAAAACCCAAAAAGTAACTCCCACAAAAATTACAAGTAAAATAAAGAATAAAATCTTTTTAAGCTGACCTATTTTTTCAGCAGAAGAAATTTCCTTTTTCATGACATTCTTTCTTGTTTTTTTGTTTTTCTTTTTTTTAAACACTTTTCTATTTTTTCTTTTTTAAAATCTCTTTTGTGACAATTTTAGTTACTGCAGTAGCACTAACATTATGATAACCAAATTTTCTAATTTCAATCATCTCTTCTCCTTTGTCACTTTTTAAAATAAAATTCTGACCAAGCTCTGTTTCTTTAATATTTAAAATCTTCACAACACAATCATTACATGCCCCCCAGGTTATAACTTTTACCTTACTATCTTTCGCCAAAGTCCTCACTCTCTCATCGTCACCATTCAAAAAGACTACTCCTTCTTTCTTAATGCTTTTCACTAACTGCCTCATCTCATCAACAACGTCATCAATTGAAGTATTATTGCCAGGGAAGCTTCTATCTATATTTGTTATAATTGCCATAACTGGCCTCACCATTGAAAGAAGATAATTCATGTCTCCCTTACAATCAACCCCCATTTCTAATACTAATACCTTAGGAAATTTACGAGAAAACAATGATACAAAAAATCCCTCAAAAATAATACATATCCACTTAAAAAATGAGGAACATCCTGATGGCAAAAAAAGCACTGCTAATGGTAGGCCAATTTCATTATTAAAACTTTTAGGATTTCCCCGAACATCCATTTCATCCCCAATCTCTTTTAATATTAAATCTTTAATAAAGGTCTTATTAGTCGTTCCTGTTATAGCAACTATCATAGGCTTATGACGCCACAAAACAATTTTTACTAATAATTTTAGATAATATTGAATAAAAAATTTTAATATTTTTTTCATAATTTTACATTATCAATTGTTTCCTTTAAATATTTTTTCAATCTTTTCATGGCGTCATCAATATGCTCATCTTCTCTACCAAAACAGAGACGAATATGATTT
>Ga0307992_1000082_pt1 | contig 61012 bp, 62 predicted proteins | sample EllFjometagen133_FD_203162 | JGI IMG/M metagenome (GOLD analysis project Ga0307992, IMG submission 203162) | Marine microbial communities from Ellis Fjord, Antarctic Ocean - #133 | ecosystem: Environmental > Aquatic > Marine > Unclassified | place: Southern Ocean | collected 2014-10-08
AATGCACCAATTGAATTACCACGCTCTACGAGCGTAAAATTAAGTTCAGAGCCACCACGCGCTCGGCGCGTGATTAGTCGGGGTTCTGTTCAAAATAAGTTCGGACTTCGTCCAACAGACACCGCCAGAAATTTAATAAATTTTATAATTAAAATATGAAATACAAAGATTGCGTATATGGTGAATTTGAAATTACAGAACCAGTTATTTTAGAGTTAATAAATTCTCCTTCCCTTCAAAGACTAAAGGGCGTTGATCAAATAGGATACAAACCCCTTTGGATTAGACCAAATATACTTCCTGATGAATATAACTATAGTCGTTTTGCTCACTCATTGGGCGTATGTTTCTTGCTTAAAAAATATAATGCATCTCTAGAAGAACAAATTGCTGGTTTGGTTCATGATGTCTCTCATTCAGCTTTTTCTCATTGTATTGATTACATCTTAGATATTGGATCGGAAAAAGAACACGATCATCAAGATAATTGTTTTTATGATTTTATAAAAAATACAGAAATTCCAGAAATTATTAAAAAATATAATTTTGATTTAGAATATATTCTAAATGATAAAAACTTTCCTTTAAAGGAAAAAAATTTACCCGATTTATGTGCTGATAGAATTGATTATTCTTTAAAAACAGCTATTATTTTTAATGAATTAAATAATAAAGATAAAGATTATATTCTAGATAATTTAATCGTAGAAAATAATAATTGGTTATTTAAAAATCTTGATAGTGCTAAAAAATATGCTAAATTATTTTTAAAATTAAATACAATTTATTATTCAGGACTTTCTTCTGTTATTATGTTTAGAGCTGTTGGAGATTGTGTAAAATATTCCTTAGAAAAGGGATATATTACTAAAGATGATCTTTATAAAACAGATGATTTAGTATTAGAAAAAATTCAAAAGTTTTTAGATAAAGATGAAAAATTAAATCTATTTTGGGATAGAATGAATAATAATATCAAAGCAGATAATAATACCAATGATTATGATGCCGAAGTATTTTGTAAATCAAGAATAATTGATCCGATGTTTAAAAACAAGGGTATTATAAAAAGATTGTCTGAAGTGGAAAAAAATTGGGGCAATATAGTTCAAAGAGAATCAAAGCCAAAACAGTATTTTATAAAGTTTGCTAAATAAATTAAATAACAAAATTATGAAAAAAGAATATAAAATAAAAGTTTTTACAGGAATAAGGCCAACTGGTAGCTTAACGGTTGCTAATTATTTAGGCGCAGTTGAGCCAATCCTTAGTCTAACAAAAAAAGGAATTGAGCCAATGGTTTTTGTGGCGGACTTACATGCAATTACCGACGAAGAACCATCGGTAATTAAAAAGTTCATCAACGAGGTTGTTGTTGATTATTTAGCATTGGGACTTAATCCTAATAAATCTGTAATTTTTATTCAATCAACAATTAAATCTCAAGTTTTTACATTAATGAGTTATTTAACTCGTCACATAACGGTTGCAGAGCTTTTAAGGGTTCCTACCTTAAAAGATAAACTTAAAAATGCGAGGAGAGAAACTGCAAATTCTTTTCTTTTTTTATACCCAGTTCTTATGGCTGCTGATATTCTAATTCAAAGAGCAGAACAGGTTCCAGTAGGTAAGGATCAAGAATCTCACCTAGAGATTTCTCGTTTGCTTGCCAGAAGGTTTAATGATCGCTATGGTAATATTTTTCCCATCCCAAAACCATATGAGATAGAAGCTTTAAACATTTTATCTCTTAAAGGAGAAGGAAAAATGAGTAAATCTATTCCTGATGGAGCAATATTTTTAAATGATGATATTAAAGGTGTAACTAAAAAAATTAAAGGAGCAATTACATCAATTGAAGGTAAAATGACAAAAGGACTTGAAAGTAATATTCTTTTAGCCAAAGAGCTAGCTAAAAGAGAAGAAGATAAAATTTCTATTGATAAAATAGTTTCTGAGCATATGGCTGGAAAGAAAGTAATGGGTGATTTCAAAAATATGCTTACAAAAATAGTTTCAGAGTTTCTTATTGATTTTCAAGAACGTAAAAAGAAAATTGCTAAAGATGATAAAATGATTAAATCAGTTCTTGAGAGAGGAACTAAAATAGCTACAGAAAATGCTAATAAAACCATGGCTATTGTAGAAAAAGCTATGTTTAAATAAATATGACTAGTTCGCCGGTTGATGATATTAAGAATAAATTAGATATAGTTGATGTAATTGGTGGCTATATCCATTTACAAAAAGCAGGGCGGAACTATAAAGCGCCGTGTCCTTTTCATTCTGAAAAATCTCCTTCTTTTATGGTTTCTCCCGAAAGACAGTTATGGAAATGCTTTGGTTGTGGCAAAGGAGGAAGCATTTTTGACTTTGTTATGGAGATGGAGGGGATTGAATTCGGTGATGCATTAAAAATATTAGCACAAAGAGCTGGTATAGAATTAAAAAAGATAGATCCTAAATTAAAGACTGAACGAACACGACTTTATGAAATTTGTGAATTAGCTAATCGTTTTTTCATAAAGCAGATGGAAGCTAGTAGTGCTGGAAAGGAAATGCAAAAATACTTAATTAATCGTGGCCTAAAAGCAAAGACAATTAAGGACTGGCAAATTGGTTATGCGCCCAATCAATGGAGATCTTTAAGGGATTTTTTAAATAAACAAGGATATCCTAATCAAGAAATTTTAAAAACTGGCTTAGTTATAGAAACTGAAAAAAAAATATCTAATGATAGATATTATGATAGATTTCGTGATAGAATAATATTCCCTATTCGTGATATTAATGGAATAGTAATTGGTTTTACTGGTCGTGAAAATCCCAATAATCCAGATGATCGTATGGGTAAGTATATGAATATACCTAATACATTGCTTTACGATAAAAGTAGAGTTATATACGGTATAGATAAAGCTAAATTAGATATTAAGAAGAAAAATTTTTGTATTTTAGTTGAGGGACAAACAGATGTAATTATGTCTCATCAAACAGGATTTGTTAATACAATAGCTAGTTCTGGAACGGCATTAACAGATCAACAATTAACAATAATTAAACGTTATACAGAAAATCTATTAATGGCATTTGATACTGACTTAGCAGGAGAAATGGCTACTAAAAGAGGAATTGATTTAGCTTTTAAATTTGGTTTTAATACTAAAGTAATTAGTTTACCTGACAATCAAGATCCAGCTGGATATATTCAAAAGAATCCTTCTCTTTGGGAAAAAGCTGTTGGAAAAGCTCAAGATTTAATAGAATTTTATTTAAATAATGCGATTTTAAGGAATGATCCAGAAACAGTTGAAGGGAAGAAAGAAATTAGCAAATCTGTTTTACCAATGATTAAAAAAATTTCTAATAAAGTAGAACAAGCTCACTGGTTACAGAAAACAGCTTCAAAATTAAAGGTTCAAGAATCAGTTTTGATTGAAGAAATGGAGAAGATAAAAGATTCTGGTTTAGAAGAAAGATTTTTAAGTCCAGGTAAAAATTTAGAAGTTATATCTTCAAGAAACAAGATAGATGAATTAGAAGAATATCTTATTGGATTGCTTTTAATGAAAAATGATAATTTTAAAGAGTGTAAAAAAGAAGATTCATATTTATTTACAGATACTGGATTAGAAGAGATATTTAAGATTTTAAAGAAGAGCAAAGGGAAAAAGGTTAATTTAAAAGATTTAAAAAAGAAAATATCTAAGGATTTAGCAAGTAGTTTAGATGAACTTAGTTTTAGAATAGAAGCCCAGATGAGTTTAACGGATGAATTTGATCTTAATAAGGAAATTAAATTTTGTTTTAATCAATTAAAAAAACGATATTTTCATAATAAATTAAATTATTTGAATTTAGCTATTAAGGAAGCAGAAGAGAAACAAGATAAATCTTCTATCAAAAAATTAACTGCAGAATTTAATAAATTATCTAAACAAATGTTTATTAGTCAATCTTAATTTTAAAAAAAATAATAAAATTATGCCAAAAAAAATAACTCCTAAGAAGAAAGTAGTTCCAAAAAGAAAAGTAACTCCTAAAAAGAAAATAGTTTCTAAGAAGAAAGTAGTTCCAAAAAGAAAAGTAACTCCTAAAAAGAAAATAGCTGTTAAAAAAACAATTAAAAAGAATAAAACTAAGCCTGTAGTAAGAAGAAGTAAAAAGAATTTAATTAATGAAGAAAAGATTAAAGAGTTAATTAATCGTGGCAGAGAAAGGGGATTTGTTACTGAAGCAGAATTGATTAGATTAATTCCTAGAATAGAAGAAGATATTGCTGGACTAGAAAGAGTTTACGACGAATTAAAAGAAAACAATATTAAAATAATTGAATCAATTGAATTTCTAGAAACAGTTTCTGAAAATAATAAAAAAATAGTTAAAGAAAAAAAATCTCTTCGCTCAGAAAAATTTGATAATGTTCAGATGTATTTAAAAGAAATTGGTAGAATCCCACTATTAACAGCTCAAGAAGAAATTAAATTAGCTAAATTAATTGAACAGGATGATCAAGAAGCAAGACAGAAATTAACTCAAGCTAATTTAAGATTAGTGGTCAGTATCGCTAAAAGGTATGTTGGTCGTAGCCGTAATCTTAATCTACTTGATTTAATACAAGAAGGAAATATTGGTCTTTTTAAAGCTGTAGAAAAATTTGATTATCATAGAGGATATAAATTTTCTACCTATGCAACTTGGTGGATTAGACAAGCAATTACTAGGGCGCTTGCAGATCAATCAAGAACAATTAGAATTCCTGTTCATATGGTTGAAACGATAAGCAAATACACACAAGTTAAACGACAATTATTATTGGCTTTAGGAAGAGATCCGTTGCCAGAAGAAATTGCAGTAGAAATGGATGAGAGTATTGATAAAATTAGACATATTATTAAAATTTCTCAAGAAACAATTTCTCTAGAAGCTCCTGTAGGAGATGACGAAGAAGAAAGTAGATTAGGAGAATTTATTGAAGATAAAAAGACTATTTCACCTTCTCAATCTGCAGCTAGAAAATTGCTTGAAAAAAGATTAGAAGAAATTTTAATTGACTTATCTCCTCGTGAACAAAAAATTCTAGAAATGCGTTTTGGATTAAAAGATGGTGTAAACCATACATTAGAAGAAGTTGGTCAAGAATTTGGTGTTACGAGAGAACGAATTCGACAAATTGAAGCTAAAGCATTAGAAAGAATGCGTCAACATGAAAAATCCGAAAAATTAAAAGGATATTAAATGGAATTTAATACAAATCAATCAAAAAATTTAGTTATTTTATTTACAGAAATAGCAACCATTTTATTAATGGTTTTTAATATTTTACCTAGAGAAGCAAGTTTATTTTTGACTGGATTATTAATTTTTTATTTTATTTTTAGCCCCATAGAAGAATCTCTCTGGGTTTTTATTGTTTCTATCCCTTTGTTTGTTGCTTTACCTGTCAAAGAAGGTTTTGATACCTTGGCTAATTGGAGAATTCTATCAATTGTTTTATTTCTGGTTCTTTTTTTTAAATATGGTATTTCAATTAAATTAATAAAGAATAATTTTGGAAAATGGAAATTAAAAGAAAAATTTGAATATTATAGAATGGAACATTTAAGTTTAATATTTCTTATAATATCTTTAGCGTCTCTTTTTGTTGCTGGAAATGCCTGGATTGGTTTAAAAAAAATAATATTTTTAGTAAATGCTGTTTTAATCTATATAATTATTAGAAATTTAGTATTTAGAGATAAAGAAGTTCTTCATAAAATTATTAATGCAGTTAAAGTAGCCATAGGAATAATCTTGGGAATCGGTTTTTTACAATTAATAATTATTTTTTTTATTAATCTTCATCAATTTTGGTATATTTGGGATAGGCACTTAATCAATGTTTACTATGGAGAGGCTATAAGCAATCTTTTATCTTATAGCAATACTTGGTTCTCTTATTATTCTTATCAATTGCCAACTTTAAGAATGTTTTCTGTTTTTCCTGATTCTCATTCTTTTGCTATGTTTTGTATTTTATCTTTACCTTTTCTTTGGATTTTAATCTTTTTTCGCAAACAAGGAAATAAGGTGAAAGCAGTTTTATCTTATCTATTATTAATTTTTTGTTTTTTAGGTATTATTTTTTCTGGATCCCGTGGAGCATGGATTAGTGCAATTTGTTCTTTGTTAATGATTTTATTTTTTATTTTTAAATTATATAAAAACCATAGAAAACAAGTGCAGTTAATTTTAGGAAGTTTTCTTATCTTTGTTATTCTTTTTCCAATTGCATCGGCTATTCTTTTCTTACCTCAATATATTCAATTAGGAGGAGAAGCGACTATGGGTTTTTCATTTTTTGAAAGAACTAGAAGTATGTTTGATTTTATGGAAACTTCTGTTAAAAGTCGTTTAGAAATTTGGCAAAGGACAATTGATTCAATTATTATACGTCCTTTTCTTGGCGTTGGTATTGGGAACTATCCTTTAGTTTTAAACGAAGATTTATCTACTATTAAAAGAGGTTCTTCGGCTCATAGTCTTTATTTAGATTTTGCTTCTGAGATAGGTATATTTGGTTTGTTAATTTTATTGACTATGTTTTGGTATGTCCTTAAAGATACTTGGTATGTTTTTATTAAAGCTAATAAGCCGTTTTTACAAGCTTGGGCTGGATTTTTTATTATTGCTTTGATTTGGATTTTAGGATATAGTTTATTTGATGTCGTTATTCTTAATGATAAGGTTTTTTTATTTTTTCTTATTAATTTAGGTATATTATATGGAACAAAATCATCCATTAGTTTCGATTAATATTCTTACTTGGAATGGCGAGAGATACATTAAAGATTGTTTAAATTCTGTTTTTAATCAAACATATCCTAATTTAGAGATTACAGTATTGGACAATAATTCAGATGATAAAACAATCCAATATATTAGAGAAATAAAGAGTAAATACAAAGATTTAAAATTTTTCTTAAATCCTAAAAATGTTGGTTTTGCGGCTGGACATAATGATATTATAAAAAAGAGTAAAGGAGATTTTATTCTTTGTCTTAACCAAGATGTTGTTTTAAACAAAGATTTTGTTTTAGAAGCCATAGAATTATTTAAAAAAGATAAAAAGATATCATCTGTTCAAGGTAAATTATTGCGTTGGCAAAAAGGATTGTCAATTTCTAATGATTATTCTGATTATCAAATAACTCATATTATTGATACCATTGGATTGCTTGTTTTAAAAAATAGACGGATTATCAACAAGGGACAGGGAGAGATTGACGAAGGTCAATTTGAAAATATTGAAGAGATTTTTGGACCCGATGGAGCAACTCCAATCTACAGAAGGGAAGCATTAGAAGATATTAAAATGAATAATGAGTATTTTGATGAAGATTTCTTTGCATATAAAGAAGACGTTGATTTAGCTTGGCGGTTACGATTATATGGATGGAAATCATTTTATCAACCAAAGTCAATTGCTTATCATGATAGAACAGCAGGGGATAGTTTTGCCTTAAGTTATATAAACATTATTAAAGAGAGATTAAAGATTAATAAATTTGGTAAATATTTAGCTTTCAAGAATCAACGTTTAATGCAAATTAAAAATGAACAAATAGGTTCTTTCATTAAATATTTTCCTAATTTCTTAATTAAAGAAATTAGTTCCTGGGGATATGTGCTTTTGTTTGAAAAATATACATATAGAGCGATTAAAGATTTGTTTAAATTAATACCCAAAGCAATAAAGAAAAGAAAAATCATTATGGAAGGAAAAAGAATAAATTCAAAAGAAATAAATAAATGGTTTAAATAAGATATGGAAAATTCAACATGCAATAAAAAAATATATTTTTGGTTATTTTTGTCTATTGTACTAATAATAGGATTTGTTTCTTTATTATTTGTAAAAACTAGCTTTACTATCAGTAAGGTAATTGATTGGACTGGTGCAAGTAATGTTTTGCCTTTTAGTGAAGATTTACCAGATTTACCAGAAGAAGATCCTGATAGAATTAATATTTTACTTTTAGGAATGAGAGGACTAGAAGATGAAGGAGATGGAAAATTACTTTCTGATGCAATGATTTTAGCTAGTATAAAAAAAAGTACAGACGAGATAGCTTTGATTTCTTTACCAAGAGATCTATATGTTAAAATTTGGTGCACATTGGAAGATAGAAAAATAAATTTTGCCTATGCTCAAGGCGGATTAGATTGCGCTAAAAAAACTGTTTCTCTTGTTACTGATCTATATGTTGATTATGCTGTTAGCATTGATTTTAAGGGCATTGAAGAAGGAGTTGATGCATTAGGTGGTATTACTATAGAATTAGAAAAACCATTTGAAGAAAGCTTTCAGTGGTCTAACGAAGGATTAGAAGAAAATGATAATTGGTTTATTAAAGAAATAGAAGGAGAAGAAAAATGGGTTTTTCATGTTGCCACAGGGACAAATGAATTAGATGGCCAAACTACTCTTTATTATGTTCGTTCTCGTTATTCAACAAATGATTTTGATAGAATGAGACGTCAAAATCAAGTTTTAATGGCAATTAAAGAGAAGGCTTTGTCTTTAGGCGTATTAACTAATCCAATTAAAATCTTTAATTTATTAGATGTGCTAGGTAAAAATGTCAAAACAGACATGGGATTAGACAATATGAACAGTTTAATTAGTTTAGCAAAAGATATAGATAAAGATTATATTAAGAAAGTTTTTTTTGATACAAGTCCCGAAGGATTACTTTACGATACATTTATTAATGAAGAATATGTGCTTTTGCCAGTGGGAGATAATTTTGATAAAATTCAGGAGACATGTAAAAACATATTTGATTAATTATGATTTCTATTATTATTACACATTATAAAAGATCATCATTGCTAAGGCTTTGTTTGGAATCAATTAAAAATACTATTAATGAAATAGAACATGAAATCATTGTTATTGATAGTGAAGCAAAAAAAGAAACTAAAGATTTTATTGAAGAAAAATTTCCAGATGTAAAATATTTTTCTTTTTCAAAAAATGTTGGTTATTCTAAATTGGTCAATAAGGGAATCGGATTATCTCAGGGAAAATATCTTTTTATTATTAATCATGATATCATTATTTTAAAGAACTCTATATCTGAAATGCTTGATTTTATGAAAAAAAATAATAAAGTTGGTATTATTGGACCGCAGTTATTAACCTTTAGTAATAAAATCCAAAAATCTTGTTTTCGTTTTCCTACAATAGGAGCAATTTTAGCCCGTAGAACTTTTTTTAAAAGAACACGTTGGAGTAAAGAAAAATTAGATGATTTTTTGATGAATGGAGAAAGCTTTTCTTCTGATACAAAAGCTGATTGGGTACAGGGATCAGCAATGTTTGTTCGTAAAGAAGCCGTTAATAAAGTTGGATTATGGGATGAAAGATTTTTTATGTATCTTGAAGATACTGATTGGTGTCGTCGTTTCTGGAAAAATGGTTATGAAATAATTTATTTACCATCTGCTCAAGTATTTCATTATTATGGAAGAGCCAGTAAAAAATTAGGAGCATTTTTAGATATTCTATTTAATAAATATACGCGTTTACATTTAAAAAGTTTTATAAAATATCTTTGGAAATGGAGAAAAGATAATAAAAAGAAAATATGAAAAAATATATTTCTGTTCCAATTTATATGATTGTATTAGGGCTTGTTTTCAGCTTAGGGTTTTTTATTGGAGAATATAATCAACCTTCTATTGAAAAAATTAATAGCATAAGCAATAAAGAGTCAGATCAAGAGATTAAAGCTGATTTTAGTTTGTTTTGGGATGCTTGGCAATTAATTGAAAAAAAATATGTTAATAGAGAAGATTTGAATAGTCAAAAAATGATTTATGGAGCAATATCAGGATTGTTATCATCTTTAGATGATCCATATTCTATTTTTATGGAGCCAGAAGACAGTAAGAAGTTTATAGATGACATTAAAGGTAGTTTTGAGGGGATTGGTGCAGAAGTTGGTATTCGTAAAGATATTTTAACCGTAATTACTCCTCTAGAAGGAAATCCTGCTCAAAAAGCTGGGTTAAAAGCAGGAGATAAAATTCTCAAGGTAGATGATACTATGACAAGTGATTTAACTATAGATGAAGCAGTTAGTTTAATTAGAGGAGAGAAAGGAACTAAAGTTACCTTGTTAATTGCTAGAGATGGATTAGATGGAACAAAAGAAATAGAAGTCATTAGAGATACCGTTCAAATTCCTATCATTACATGGGAATTAAAAGAGAATAATATTGCATATATACAGTTTTATCATTTCACTAAAAATTCAGCTATGCAATTTAGAAACACAGTTAAAGATGTTTTGGGATCTAATCCTAATGGAATCATTTTAGATCTTCGTAATAATCCAGGTGGTTATTTAGAAGTTGCAATTGATGTTGCGAGTTGGTTTTTACCAAAAAGAGAACTAGTTGTTATTGAAGATTATGGAAATGGAGATAAAATAGAACACAGAAGTAAAGGATATGAATCTCTAGAAGATATACCAACAGTTGTTTTAATTAACCAAGGATCAGCTTCTGCTTCAGAAATTTTAGCTGGAGCATTAAGAGATATTAGGGGCATTCAAATTGTTGGTCAAAAAAGTTTTGGAAAAGGGTCAGTTCAACAATTAGAAAAATTAAGAGGGGACTCAAGTATTAAAATTACAGTAGCCAAATGGTTAACTCCTTCTGGTGTTTGTATTGCTGAAGAAGGGATATTGCCTGATATAGAAGTAGAAATAACAGAAGAGGATATTAATGAAATGAATGATACACAATTAAATAAAGCATTAGAATTGTTAAGACAATGAATAAGCGAATAGTTCTTAAAATATATGGAAGAGTGCAATTAGTTATGTATCGTGATTCAGCATGTCGACAAGCTAAAAAATTAGAATTAGTTGGTTATGCAATGAACGAATCAGACGGGACAGTTAAAATAATAGCTGAAGGTCAAAAAGAAAAATTGGAAAAATTTATAAATTGGTGCTATAATGGACCTGTTCTTGCTAAAGTCGAAAAAATAAATATTGATTGGAAAAAGGCAACTGATCAATTTAATAATTTCAAGATAAAATATTAAAATATAAAAATATGAAAGTAATTCTATTAAAAGATGTAGAAAAGTTAGGCAAAGAAGGAGAGATTAAAGAAGTAGCCAATGGTTATGCTCGTAATTTTTTAATTCCTAATGAATTAGCTGTTTTAGCTACTAAAGATCAAATAGCTAAACTAGAAGAAATAAAAGAAATTGAGTCTAAGCAATCTGAAAAAGAATTAGTTAAATTTCAAGAACTAGCAACTCAATTAGATGGGTTAGAATTAGAAATATCAGCTAAGGTAAGTGAAGAAGAAAAATTATTTGGCGCAATAACGAATATTCAAATTGTTGAAAAACTTAAAGAACAAGGGATAATCATTGATAAAGAACAAGTTAAATTAAAAGATCCAATTAAAGAAATTGGAGAGTATGAGATTAATATTCAATTACCTCATAATTTAGAAGCTAAAATTAAAATAATTATTGTAAAAGAAAAATAAAGGATAATTAAAAAAGCATCCCATTGGGATGCTTTTTTAATTATTAATTTATATAAATAGTTATTTTACACTAACCACCTTGGCAATCCTTTTATTCCCATCAAACTTTGTTATTTTTTTAGTTACAAAATTAACAATACCTTCTTTGATTGCATAAAGAGTATCGTCTTTGCCTCTACGTACATTTTTACCCGGAAGAACATTAGTTCCTCTTTGACGTAAAATAATATTACCTGATTTAGCTTTCTGTCCACCAGATAATTTAATTCCTAAATATTTTGGTTGGGAATCACGACCCAAACTAGTTGAGCCAGCTGATTTAGTTTTTGACATATATCTATGTTATCTAAATTTAAACAATTAGTCAAGAATAATGAATCTGATATGATCTTAATTGTTAGTATTGTTTTAGTTGCCTTAATTAGTTTTGGAGCTGGTTTATTAGTAGATTTTTCTGAAAATAGAGAATCAATTATTATTCAACAACCAACTGCTTCTATTCAACAATCTTTAAAAGTAAATTCTGAAACACCTCCGAAAGAACAATCAGAAGAAAAAAAATTTGTGGGCAGTATCAATAGCAATAAATATCATTGGCCAAATTGTTCTTTTGGCACAAGAATCTCTGAAGAAAATCAAATTTGGTTTTCCTCAGAAGAAGAAGCCGAAAATGCTGGCTATATTAAATGTGGCAGTTTTGAAAAATATATTAAATAACTTATTTATTTTTGCTTGTAGAAATAACTTTAAATTCTTTATCTAATGTTTTTGTTTGATCTATTTGTTTTTTTAGATCATAAGGAAGAGAGTTTATAACTTTTTTAAATTTAACTTTATCAATTGTTAAAATTTCTTTCCATTTACCAATTGGTTCAAGAATTTCTTTTACTTTATTAAAATTATAGCTAAATCTTTGTTGTGGAAGGCGAGTAATATATCCTTCATTGCCAAAAATACGATCAATGCTCTTGTCATCACAATATTTATTAATTATTTGTTTTAATTCGTTAATACGTTTATTACCTATTGATTGTTTCTCTTTGATTGTAAAATATTCCTTAATTACTTCTTTTATTTCTTTATCATCAAGAGCAGGAGATTCTTCGCTAATAAATTTATGCTTATAAAGAGGGCAATATCGTTGATATTGGCACCAATCACATAGAGGATTAACTCGGGGTTCAAATTTGCTTTTATTTATTTGATTAATTAAATCCAGTATTTTTTGCTGGGTTTCTTTTATTACTTCTTTTTTTCTAATGACAGAAAGCTTTTCTCCGTGTCTTAAATAGCATAAAGACAGTTTAACTGGTCTATTTTCTTTTTCTAAAGAAGGCCAACGATTAACAACACCTAGATAATAAATTAAAAGTTGAAAATTATTATCAACATCACTTTGAGCTGGCATTTTTTTTGTTGTTTTATAATCAATTACTTCAAAGGTTCCATCGTCTAATTTATCAATTCTGTCAATTCTTCCAGTTATTTGATGAAATTCTTTATTATCTGAAATAGGAATTTGAAATGATACTTCTAAATTAATAATATTAAATTTTTGATTTTGATTTTGAAGATAATATTTTTTCAAAATATCAACTCCTTGATAAAAAGCAAAGGATTCTTCTTGCTTGTCTTTATAAACATCAGCATTCCATTTTTCAGTAAAATATTTTAAAAGTTCATCTTCAGACAATGGGATTGGCAAGCTTGGTTCGTGGAACACTTTTAAACATTCATGAATCAAAGTGCCAAAAACTGCTTCCTTTGCTTTTGGAGTTTTTATTCTATCAATATATTGAAATTTATATTTAGCTGGACAAATAGAAAATGAATCTAATCCAGAATATGAGATACGCATAAAATTATTTTAAGTCCTTTCCACCATGAAATTTGCGGTGAACGTCTCTTAATTGTTTATTGGTAACATGAGTATATACTTGTGTAGTCGCGATATTGCGATGTCCTAAAAATTCTTGAATTAAACGAAGATCTACGCCTTGATTTAATAAGTCGGTAGCAAAAGAATGTCTTAGGGTATGAGGCGTTGTCTTTGAGGATAAACCGGCTAATAGGGCGTATTTTTTAATGCTCCTTTCAATAGAACGGTCAGTTAGCCTTTTAGATGTATTTTTTCTACCTTGGTAACTAATGAATAAGGCCTTATTATTATCTTTCCTAGTATCTAAGTATTTTCTAATCCAATAGATAGCTTTTTCTGAAAAAAATACTGTTCTAACATGACCTCCTTTGCCAATTATACTGATTTCTAAATCTTTAGTAGTTGGTTTTATAATCATTTGTTCTTGATCTAATGAAACCAACTCTGCAATTCTTAACCCAGTAGAAAATAATGTTTCAAGAATAGCCCTATCCCTCAATCCATTTGTTTTTTGAATATTAGGAATAGAAACTAATTTTTCTACCTGTTCTAAATTTAAAAAATGAACTTTTTTTTCGTCTTTATCTTTAGCTAATTTAATTTTCTCAGATGGTAAAGAAAGGATATCTCTATCAGCAAAATAGTTTAAAAGAGATCTTAAGGCTATTAAATAATAGTTTTGAGTTGACTTTTTTAAAGGTTTCTTAGAATTGCGCGATAGATGGACTCTGTATTCCCAAATATGAGCAGGGGATAGTTCATGCGGTTTTAAGTCCTCTAGGTTGCTTTTCTTTAACCAATTAATAAACTTCTTAAGAAAACGAGAATAATTTTCTTGTGATTTATTAGATAATCCTTTTTCAATATCTAACCAGTCCAAAAAGCTGGTTAAATGCTGAGTTAGTGGAATTTGGCTTTTCTCCATATTCAATATATATTAAATGTGTATTAAGGGTTATTATGCGACTATATATCTATATTAATATGCAGCTAAATAGCTGTCAATGTGGATAATTCTCTACTATCCCCTAACTCTTAATACTAAGATACGTCTTTTTCTATTAAATATATTATTTTAATATTATTTAATGCTATCTATCCACTCTCTTATTAGATTGCTCCCCTGCTGAATTTTAATTTTTAGGGGATTCAATATTTCTTTAATCCATTCTGTCTTGTTTTGAATCCAATTTCTAGCACTTTTCTTAATTTTTTGTTTAATTTTTTCTTGAGCCTTATCTAATAATTCTCCTTGCTTCTTCTCAATGGTTTTTTGTGCTTCTTTAAGCATTTCTTGGCTTTTTTCTTTAATTATTTTTTGTTTCATTGAGTCAACCATTTGTTTCACTGGAGTAATTAATTTTTTATCTGTTTCTTCATAAAGATTAATTATCCAATTTGGTATTTCTGATGTTTCTTGAATTTCTCCTTTCGCTAAAACAGGACTTATAAAGAACAGGGTTATAATAATTGTAAATAATAATATACGCATAATTTTATAAATTAATGATAAATGACCATTTGGTCTAATTTAGTTGTTGTATTATAAAGATTAGAAATATAAACTTGAGTTGACTCTAGATAAATATTAGCTCCAAAGAGTGGGTCATGAACAACATATCGCCCATCATCTGTTTTGTGATGAATAACTACATAATGCCCTGCTCCTCTGTTACTTGCCCTTATAAAAACAATTACAGGATAGCCAGCTCCTAGCTCTCGGTCTAACTTAAACCAGTCAAACGATGAAACATGAGGTGGTGGACAATTTGTACAACTGATACTCCCCCATTTGTTTGGCCAAGAAATTAAATCCCATGAAAAAATAGATGCCTTTGCTAATTGTCCGGGCGTAATTGTATTATTATGATAAGTTAAAATCATGGCTACGCTTGTAACTGCACAACCATAGTCTTCTAATTTAGAATTACTAATTCCTATCGTTGTATTGGCCCAACGAGGATCATCTTGTCTATAATATGAATTTAATGATGCCCAATATTGTGAAGGAGGTTTTTCTTGAAGCTCTTTTAAACGGGCTAATTCAGCAGCTTTTTGCTGACGCAACTGATTAATATCTCCTAGTAATGATTTTTTCTGTTCTTCGATATTAGCTAATAATTGTTGGTATCTTCCTTCCTCTCCTTTGGTTTCTTTCAATAAGCTTTCTTTAGAATTCCTTTGACCAGCTAAAGACCATTTTTGATTAGTTAATTGATCTTTAAATCCCTCAAGTCGCTCTTTCTTTTCTTCTTCACTTTCTTTATCATTGCTTAATTTATTTTTGAGAAGTTTAAGATCATCTACCTTTTCTTTAATTCCGTTTTGTAAATTATCGAGATAATTTATCTGATTAAAAAAATCAGAAAGGTCTTCGCTGGCTAAAATCATTTCCATCTGACTTGTTCTATCAAATTCAGCAATTGCTTGAATAATCTTAGCTAAATTATCTTTTTGAGAATCAATATCCCCTGCTGTTTCTTCAATGCCATATTCTAATTGTAAAATTTCTAATTTAGTTTGAGTAATGTCATCTTCAGTAATATTTATTTCTGTCTGTAATTTATTTATTTTTGCATTAAAAATAGCGACTTGATTATTTAATGTTTTAATTTCTCCTTGTTTTTCGTTAATAACTACTTCGTATTCTTTAACTTTTTTTTCCAATTCAATTCGCTTACTTTCTTGCTCTTGAATTTGTTTATTTAAATCATCAACTACATCACCTTGGGTTATTAAAGGTAAAAATAAAATTACAAAAAATATTATAATCTTTCTATTCATTTATCTTTTTTATCGCTTCTTTTATCCTTTGAAGCGTTTTTTCTTTACCTAGAACCTCCATTATTTCAAATGGACTTGGAGATGTCTTCTGTCCAGATAAAGCCGCTCTGAGAGGCCATAAAAGCTCTCCAGTGCCATATTTTTCTCTTAATGGTGATATCAATAGTTCAAGTGATTTTTGGTTAAAATACTCTGTCTTTAATAATTCTTCTTCTAATATCTTTAAATTCTTTTTTGTTTCTTTTAAACTAGTTTTTTTCCAAATAAGCAGTTCTGAATCATATTTTAATTCGTCTTCAAAGAAAAATTTAGTTATCTCCCCTATCTCAGATAATTTTTTAATTCTTTCTTTTTCTAGAGAAATCACATTTTTTGCATATTCAAAATTAACATCTTCTTGTAAATATGGTAGACATCTTTTTGTTAATTCATCTAAATTCATTTGACGAATATATTGTCCATTAATCCAATCTAATCTCTGGATATTAAAAACTGCTCCTCCTTTGTGAACCCTTTCTAAAGAAAATTCTTCAATTAATTCTTCTAAAGAAAAAATCTCTTTTTCTGTTCCAGGATTCCAACCAAGCAAAACTATAAAATTAACTATTGCCTCTGGTAAATATCCTTCCTTTTTATATTGTTTTACAGAAACAGAACCATGTCGTTTACTCATCTTACTTCTATCCGGTCCTAAAATTAAAGGTAAATGAGCAAATCGTGGCAAATCAAAGCCCAGTGCTTCATAGAGTAAAATTTGTTTAGGTGTATTAGGAATATGATCTTCTCCTCTAATAATATGATTTATTTCCATTCCTGCGTCATCAATTACTACTGCAAGATTATATAAAGGAGTGTTTATATCTTTTGCAATGCCAATATCACCAAATAGTTCTCCATTAAATTCAAGTCTTCCTCTTATTAAATCATTAAAAATTATTTTTTTATTAGGACAAGAAAATCTAATAATCCCCTTTTTGGCCTTACCTTTTCTATCGCAAATATGTCTAGGTGCTTCTTTTCTTTTTATTTGTTCTTTTTTTTCTTTTTCTAATTCTTCTAAAGAATGATCACAATAAAAAGCCTGACCAGAATCTAAAAGCTTTTTAATATGTTTTTTATAAATTTCTGTTCGATCACTTTGATAAAATGGACCCTCGTCATAATCTATGCCAAGCCATTTAAGATTGTCTATAATATCTTTTTCGTATTTTTTTTCTGAACGTTCTAAATCGGTATCTTCAATTCTAAGTACAGAAACTCCTTTATTTTTTTTAGTAAATAGATAATTGAAAAGAGCCGTTCTAGCTGAACCAATATGAAATAATCCGGTTGGACTTGGTGCAAATCTTGTTCTAATTTTTTGTTTTTTATTCATATCATTTTCCCATTTCAATTAATGATTCTGCTATTTTTTGTGCAGCTTCTGGCATAGCAAAATTTTTAGCATTAATAGACATTTTTTGAATTAATTCTGAATTATCTAGTATTTTATTAATTTCGTTAAGAAAGATATTGGGAGTTAAATTTTCTTGTTCTAAAATAGTACCAGCTCCTTTTTGTATATATGCGAAAGCATTCTTTTTCTGATGATCACCTGACGAGTTAGATAAAGGGATTAGAATGCTTGGCTTACCACAAGCTGCAATTTCTGAAATGCTTCCTGCCCCAGCTCTTGAAATAACCAGGTTTGATAAAAGATATGCTGATGCAATTTGATCTTCATTTAAAAATGGAAGAAGACGATAATTATCAATAAAAGGCATTTGACTAGTTTCTTTTCTTATTTTTTCAAAATTTTTAGATCCACATTGATGAATAATCTTATATTTTTCTAAAAGCTGTGGCAGAATCCTTAAAATAGCTTGATTTAATACTTTAGCTCCTTGACTTCCGCCAATTACAAGAATTATTGGTTTTCTATCTGATAATGGCTCTCGATTAATTAATCCTAAAAAATTTCTAGCTTTTTCTTTATCATCTGGATTGTTTGAAAGACAAATTTTAACTATTTCCTCACGAATTGGATTTCCTATTAAAGCTGTTTTGTCTTTAGAAAAATATTCTCCTGATGAGTTAAAAGAAATAGCTATCCTTTTAGAAAATTTAGATCCTAACCTATTAGATAATCCAGGTAGTACATCTGATTCATGAGTTAAAATAGGTATTCTATAAAGCCATCCTACTAAAATAACAGGAACACTACCAAATCCGCCTTTGCTAAAAATAACATCTGGCATCCATATATACAAAAACCAAAAAGACTGAACTAATCCAATTGGCATTTTAAAAAAATCAAGAATATTTTTTATTGAAAAATATCTTCTTATCTTTCCAGTTAAGATCATTTTTGTTTCAATTCCTTCCTTTTTTAAAACATTTGAAAAACCAATTCCTGATGGAGCTCCCAAAAAAAACATTTCTAATTTATTCTCTTCACTATATATTTTTTTAAGTTGTCTAATGATAGCGATAATTGGGAAAATATGTCCCCCGGTACCGCCACCTGTAAAAAGTATTTTCATATTTTTATTTACTATATTTTGATATATTAATTAATACTCCTACGCCAATTAATGAAGCAACCATGGACGAACCACCATAACTAATAAATGGCAATGGCATTCCAGTTAAAGGCATTAATCTTGAGATAACAGCCATATTAATAAATGCTTGAAAGAAAAACCAACTAGTGATACCAGATGCTAAAAGAAAACCAAATTTATCAGGAGCATCTTTTGCAATTTTTATACCACGCCAAGCCAAAAGAGCAAAAAGAATAACTAATATCCCAGCTCCAATTAATCCTAATTCTTCGGCAATAATTGCAAATATAGAATCACCTATTGGCTCTGGTAGATATTTCCATTTTTGAATGCTATGACCAAGACCTAATCCAAAAAGACCGCCTGATCCAATCGCTAAAAGTGCTTGATTCATTTGATATCCTAATCCTTGAGGATCAAGTTCTGGATGTAGAAAAATAGTTAAACGATTCATTCTATATGGAGCTGTCTTTATTAAAGCAAAAAATCCGATTAGGGCGACACCTGTTGCAGCTAAAATATATGAAATTTTCATATCTGCTAAAAAATATATCAAACCACAAAGTAGAATTATAATTCCTATTGCGCTTATATTTGGCTGGAGATAAAGCAGAATAATAATAGATCCAAGGATAATTGAAATTGGAATGAAACTTTTTTTAATTACTTGATCTGTTTTCTCTTTTTTGCTTAATAAGGCAGATAAATAAACAATAAAAAATAATTTAACAAATTCAAAAGGTTGAAGAGAAAAATTACCTATTTTAATCCAACGATTAGCTCCACCATCTTCATATCCAAATTGAGGAATAAAAACCAAGGATAAAAGAATTAAACTTAAGATTATCAAAGGAAAGGCAAATTTTTTCCAATATTTATAATTAATTCTTTGAAATATAAGGAATCCAATTAACCCTAACCCAAAGCCATAAATTAATTGATGTTTTAAAAATAAATAACTTTGATTAGATTCATTTTGAGAAAGGACTACAGATGCACTGGAAAGAATAATTAAACCAAAAATTACTAAAAAAAAGATTATGGAGATAAGAAAATAATCGGGTTGATGAGGTCTCATATTATTTGCTCTAAAAATATCAAAACTAAAGCAATTGTTGCCGTTACTCCGTTAATCATCCAAAAGCGCATTGTTATCTGACTTTCTGGCCAATTTTTTGCCTCAAAATGATGATGAATTGGTGTAGAAAGAAAAACTTTTTTATTTCTAAATTTTTTAGAAGTAATTTGAATAATTACTGAAGCTGATTCAATAAATGGAATAAAAAGAATAAGCGGCAAAAATAAGAAAGAATTAGTTAGCATGGCAATAATACCTAAAGTAATTCCTAAAGACATAGCTCCTGTATCTCCCATAAAAAATCGTGCTGGGTAAATATTAAACCATAAAAAAGCAACCAATGCACCAATTATTACTCCACAGAAAGCTGCTAAATCCATTTTTCCTTGACCAAAAGCAATTGCACCATAGGAAGCAAATCCAATTAAAAGAATTCCACCTACTAGTCCATCTAATCCATCTGTTTCATTAACAGAGAAAGAAGTGGCAACTAAAACAAAAACAAAAACGATAAGATACCACCAGCCAATATTAAAACTTCCAACAAAAGGAATATGGACTAAATCCCATCCTAATTTCCAAAAAAACCACCAAGCTCCAAAAGCAGCAATCATAGTATACATTATTATCCTATGTTTCATTCTTAATCCGCCTCCATTAGGTCCTTTTTTAAAAATTCCTAATAAATCATCTCCCAATCCAACTAATGCCGATGCAATTAAAGCGCCAAATGGCAAAAGAGTTTCTTTACGATTTAAAAAATTCAATTTTTCAAAAAAAGATATATCAAATATTTGATTCAATAACCAAAAAAGTAAAGTTAAAAATAAAATAGTTCCCCAAATTAGAATTCCACCCATAGTTGGAGTACCTTCTTTTTTCTTATGAAATTTAGCAAAAATAGGAGTTCCAACAGTTCTAATTTGTTTACCAAATTGTCTTTTCTCAAGAAAATGAATTAAAATCGGTGTCCAAGCTAAAGCAATAACAAAAGATATTGCTGCTAGACCCATAATACGAGAAATATAAAAGATATCAGGCATAGTGATTTACCATTGATAGGCCCTTTCGGCCCATTTAATTAATTTTTCTGTTTCTAAAAATCTTTCTTGAGCTCCTAATATAACGCTAATTATTTTTTCTGACGATATTTCAACTACTAGTATTAAACAACCTTGAGCTTCTGTAGTGTATCCTGTTTTACCTCCAATTACATTTGGTAATTGATTTAATAATTCATCAGTGTTAACCCAATGATGTTTTATTTTATCATCGTCTGAATACAAATCAATTTCAGTGGTCTTTAAAATTTGCCAAATAATTTCTTGATTAAAACTATGTTTTACTATTTCAATTATTTCTCTAACAGTAGAAATATTAGTTGAATTAAAACCGCTTGAATCAGAAAAACGAGTACTTGTTAGTTTCATCTGATCTACTTTCTCATTCATCAAGCTAGTAAACAATCTATCTGTTTTTTGTTCTACTGCTTCAGATAATGCAACTGCTGCATCATTGCTTGATTCCATTAATAAGGCATGTAATAAATTTCTAATAGAAATTTTTTCTTTAACAACCAATTCGCCTGTTTCCCCATATGCCTTAACTGCTTCTTCTGAAATAATAGTTATTTCATCTAACTCTATATTCTCTAAAACTATTAAAGCAGTCATTAGTTTAGTTAAACTTGCAATTGGTAAAATTCTATCAACTTCTTTTTCATAAAGAACTCTATTTTTCTCCATATTAAATACTATAGCTGATTTTGCTTCGATTTCTGGTTCCTCTATTTCCCAATCACGAATTGGTAAAAAATTAGGATTAGTTGATAATAATGCTGAGGCCGCAAAATTTTCCCATATAATTGGATTTTCAACTATTGTTTCTATATTATCAGCCACTAAAAAAGCAAGTGGATTAAAAACAACTAAAATAACAGTAAAAATTTTAGTAAACATTTTAACTAGTAACTTTAATATTTAAATCTTTTAACTGTTCATCGCTGACTTGTGTAGGCGCGTCCATGGTTAAATCACGAGAATCTCCACTCTTAGGGAAAGCGATTACTTCTCTAATACTTTTTTCATTTAAAAGCAACATCAAAAGACGATCTAATCCAAGAGCAATTCCTCCATGAGGAGGTGCGCCATATTCAAAGGCCTCTAATAAATGACCAAATTTTTCTTTTATTTCTTTTTCATTTAATCCAACTAATTCAAATATCTTTTTTTGTATATCTGGCTGATGAATTCTAATACTTCCTCCTCCTATTTCATGACCATTAAGAACTAAATCATGTTGCCATGAATGAACCCTTAATGGATTTGTCTCTAATAAAGGCAAATCCTTCTTTTTAGGAGAAGTAAAAACATGATGGCATGGGTTATATGTTTTATCTTCATTTAATTCAAACATTGGCCAATTAACAATCCAAGCGAAAGCTAATTCATTTGGATCATTTTTGTTTTCTCTTAAATCAGGACTATCAGTTCCATATTTTCTCATTACTTCTTCATAATCTAATTTTGGGAATTCTTTAAAGGTAATTTTTTTAGATAAATTTTCGTCTATTTCAACTAATCTATGAACTATTTTAATAATTAATTTTTCAATAAGATTTAAAATTGTTTTCTGTTTAACAAAAGACATTTCTATATCTAATTGAGTAAATTCTGGTTGCCTATCACCTCTTAGATCTTCATCTCTAAAGCATTTAGCAATTTGAAAATATTTCTCTATTCCAGCTACCATTAAAAGTTGTTTTAATTGTTGAGGTGCTTGTGGCAAGGCATAAAATTCACCTGGATGTAATCTGCTTGGCACTAAAAAGTCTCTAGCACCTTCTGGAGTTGATTTAGTTAAAATAGGTGTTTCTATTTCAGTAAATCCTTTTTTATCCATAAAATTTCTGATTGTTTTTGTAATTTTATGACGAACAAATAGATTTCTTTTCATTTTTGTTCTTCTAATATCTAAATACCTATATTTTAATCTAATTTCTTCAGATAATTCTTTGTCATCATTGATTTCAAATGGTGTTGTTTTAGCTTTGTTTAATACTTTTAATTCTTGGACTTCTATTTCTACTTTGCCTGTAGAAAGATTTTTATTAATCATTCCGCTAGGTCTTTTATTAACTTTGCCAATTATTTCAATTACCCATTCATTCCGCAGAAAATTAGCTAGTTTATATACTTCTTTATTTTCTGGTAAAAAAACTAATTGAATTAATCCGCTTTTATCACGCAAATCAATAAAAATAATTTTGCCATGATCACGACGGATATGAACCCAACCAGACAATTTAACCTCTTTGCATTCTTTTTCAATTGTTTTTATATTTAAAATTCTTTTCATAATAATATTATATTACCATTTTGTTTAACAACAATCAATTGTGGAAATTAAAGACCGTATCCTAAGATACGGTCTTCTTATACTAGTACCCCGTGGGGGAATCGAACCCTCATCAATTGGTTAAAAGCCAACTGCTCTACCACTGAGCTAACGGGGCGTGATAGACTAAATATTTCTCTCTTTATGCATATTAAAAGCCAACTGCTCCCTGCCTACCGGCAGGCAGGTACCACTGAGCTAACGGGGCATAACTTTTATATACTCTATCTATGTTTTAAATAAAAAGCAAGTTTAATCTTTGTTTTTATTCCTTTTATTGCGCATTAAAATCATTGTTAAAATAGGTAGAGTTATCCAAACAAATTGAGCCTCTGGACCAATAAATAATCTTTTAATAATAGATCCTAAATTTAAAATTGCTTCATTTGGTAAAAAAGAAAGAATAACCATTGCTAATAATCCTACTTGAACAATGCTTAATAAAAATAATTGCCACCATGAAGCTGTTCCCCTTTTTTTTAACCTAAAAACAGAAGTCAAAATTGAACGAGGTATTAAAAAATAAAATAGAACAATAATGCTTAAAAAAAGAATAATTTTTAAAGAGGCAGAAGGACCATTTTTCATTCCTAACCAACCGAATGAATTTAATTTCCACCAAGGAATATTTTGAACAATCAAAAAAGAAAAATAACTACTAATTGATATAATAACCATTCTATTGCGACCTACAAATAGACCATAAACCATAACAGCAATTAAAAAAATCAATACAATAAAAATATCCCAGCCAGAAGCTGCGCCAATATGAAAGTTAGTTAAAAAATCACGAACTGCTAACATTTATTTAATTCTTTAATTAATTTCTTTTGTTTGGAATTTATCTTTTTAGGAACCTTTACTTGAATTTTAATAATTAAATCTCCTTTTCCACGACCATATAACATAGGCATTCCTTTACCTTTCAATTTTATCATTTCTCCTGGTTGAGTGCCAGATGGTATTTTTAATTTAATTCTACTATCTATGATTGGTATTTCTATCTTATCACCCAACACTGCTTGAACAAAATCAATATTAAGGTTATAAATCAGATTGCTTCCTATGCGTTGAAATTCTTTATGTGTTTTAACATGAATATTAACATATAAATCACCTGATTCTCCACCATAGGGAGCTGCTTCTCCTTGATTGCTTAATTTCAAAGTCTGACCATTCTCTATTCCAATTGGAATAGTAATTTTAATTTTCTTATTTTCTTTAATTATCCCTTGTCCATCGCATTTTTTACAAACTTCTTTTGGTATCTCTCCACTACCGTGACATTGAGGACATGCTTTTCTCTGAAAAATCATCCCAAAAATACTATTATTTTGTACTTGTTGATAACCAGATCCTCCGCAAACATTACATTGTTTAAATTCTTTACCTCCTTTTCCATTGCATTCTGAACAAATTACTATTTTCCGTAAATAAATTTCTTTCTCAATTCCATAGAATGCATCTTCTAATATTATTTCTTTATCTATAACAATATCTTGGCCATATTGAGTAGCTCTTCTGCTTCCCTCTCTTGTATTAAAACCAAACATCTGTTCAAAAACCCTTCCAAAACCTAAGTCTTCAAAAATATCTTGTCCACCAAAAGCATCATGAAAAGAATTAAAATCCTGTTGAGAAAATCCATTGCTAGATTGACCCTGCTCAAAAACCTGGCCAAATTGATCATATTGGCTACGTTTTTCTTTGTCAGAAAGAATTCTATATGATTCACTTATCTCTTTAAACTTTTCTTCATATTCTTTTTTCTTATCTTTTGGTGCTTTGTCTGGATGATATTTAAGAGCTAACTTTCGATAAGCTTTTTTTATTTCAATATCAGAAGAACTCTTAGACACTCCTAGCGTTTTATAATAATCTTTAGACATAATTATATTTCTATCACTTCTTTAAGTACTGCTTGTTCTTGTATTTTGATTGCTCCAATAGCAACTAAAATTTTAAAAATAATCCAACTCAATAAAATAACTATCCACATTAATGGGATGCTAATTAATTTTAAAGTAAAGAAAAGACTAATTGCTAAACCCAAAAGAACATATTCTTTATACATTTGATTCTGCTTGTTGATTTCTTCGTTCAATTTATTATAAAGATCGTTTCTTATATCTAAGTTTGTATTAAATTGCTCAGGTGCTTGATCTAATATTGGGTCAATAACTTTATCAAAGAAAGTACGCGGTATGGAAATCTTATTTTGTCCAGTTAAAATTAAAGGAGAGAAATAATAGACAGTTGAAATAATTAGAATGAGGCCAGTAAGAATAAAAGGCAATCCTCTTTTAAGAACTCTTACAACTTCTATTTTGATTCTGTCTTTTTTCTCATTTACAGCTCTCTCTGATGCTAAATAGAAAAACAAGAAAGCAATAATTAGAACAATAAAATATTCTAATTTAAAACCGAAACAAAAGAAAAAGCTAACTAAAACAAAAAAAAGAGTGATTAATAAGATTATCTTTGATTTAGTTAAAATCCAATTCAAACTTAAAAAAATTAGCAAAATCAGAAAACCAATAATTGGCCAAATCATATTACCATTATTAAAAAAAAGTTTTTCTAATCCGGCCCAAGTTGCTGCTGCTATTAAAGTAGTCAAACCAACAATAATTGATTGAGTAATTCTATTTTTTTTCATTACTGATATTATACTATAAACTATATATATTTCAAAATTGTTTTTTTCACAACCTTATTCCAGTCATAGTTAGATCTAATATATTCTTTTATTTCTCTATCTTTTTGTTGAGCTAATTCAGGATTTTTTAAAAGGAATCCTAATTTTTCTTTTAAATCTTTAATGTTTTTATTTGAGAAGAAAAATGGCATATCTTTAAGAATTTTTTTATGAATTTTAATATCTGAAAGTAAAATGGAATGACTAAAACTAGCTGCTTCTAAAACAGTGAGTGGTAATCCTTCTTGTTCTGATGGATTAACAAAAACATATGTATTACCAAAAAGTTCTTGTAGAGTCTCTCCACTTTGAATACCTAAAAAAAGAATATTAGAATTATTATTAGCTAATTTTTTTAATTCTTTTTCATAATCTTCTGTGTAAAAAGAAGGTCCAACAATAACTAATTTTTTATCTGTCTTAATTTTCTGATATGCCTTAATTAGATAATGAATACCTTTATGACGAATTAATCTACTAACTGATAATATATAACTATTTTTAGTTAATCCCCATTTTTCAATTAATTTAGATGATTCAATATTTTTTTGAACAATCCCATGAGGAATATAAGTAGATTCTCTATTGTATCTATCTAAAACATATTTTTTTAATTCTTCAGAAACAGTAATAATCTCATCAGCAAAATAACAACCAATCATTTCTCCTGCTCTTAAAGAAAATTGAGCAAATCTTCCCCATTTTTGATGAAAATAATCCTTACAATGAAAAGTAAAAATAACTTTAGCTTGAGGGAAAAATAATTTAGGGATCCAAAGACATATAGCTGGGCCGACTCCATGGAAATGAATCACATCTGGTTTAATTTTTAACATGGCATGACAAGTAGCAAAAAAAACATGACTGATTGCATCAAGGTGTTTTGTTTTTATCGTTGGTAAACATACAAGATTAACTTTCTTGTATTTTTTATTTTTTTTAGAAGTATAATAATTTCTTGTATAAACATAAACCTGATAATCTTTCTTTTTAGCCAAACGACAAGACACTTCCTCAACGTGCCGCTCAATTCCTCCAAAAAGAGTTGGTATTCCTTTTTGTCCTATCATTACAATTTTCATTTTTCAAAAGAGATTATTCCCTCCCAATCTTTTTCAATAATCTTATTTTTAATATATGTTTTTTGATCCATTCCTTTTAAGATAATATTAAAAGGAATACTTTCTACGCCTATTTGTTTTTGAATTAAAATCTTATATTCTTTTTCGTATTTAATTCTTTCTGGCAAAAGATATTTAATTTCAATTATCTTTTCCTGTCCACTTGGAATTTCAATCCAACCATTAAAAACAGTTTTGCCTAATTCTTTAGAAAAACTTATTTCATTTTTTTGTCCCTTTGCTTCTAAAATCCATGATTCATAGGGAAGATAGATCCTTAGATGAGCTCTATAGTCATCATTAAACCAATCTTTTTCTTTCCCTTCATGAATATACTTTATCTTTAAAATACCCTCTGGTTCATTTTTTGTTAAATCAACATTATATTCTACTTCTCTTTTAATAAAAGCATTACTTTTTTTTGAAGCTAAATTAGCTTCAACAATCATTAAGTAATCGTTTTCATAAAATTTATTAACTTCTCCTGACCAATTAAGTTTAGAAATTATTTTTTGGTTTTCTTTGTTTTTGAGAAATAAAACAATATTTTTTTTATCAAACTCTTCAAAAACAAGATTTTTTAATTCTTTTTGCTCCAAAAAAGTTTTTTCAAGTAATTCTTTTAAAGTTTCTTTTACTAAAATTTTTAAAACAGTTTTTCTTTCACCAAAATCAATACCTCTTTCAAAATATCCTTTTTCTACTTCATACTCTAATTCATAAAGAGCGTCTTCTGATTCAAAGGTCTTATCAATTTCCTCTAAATAAATTGGTCCGGTTAATTTTAGTAATTCAGGTAGAACAGTAGCATTAATGCCAACGATTCCATCAAATTCTTCATGTCCACCTTGTAAATGATAAAAATACTCTACTTGTTCAGCTGAAATAGAAAAATCAGGAGACCAATTGCCATCTCTCATTTGCCAATTATCTATTTTTAAATAATTTTTTATTGGTTCTGGTGGTTCTGTTTGCTCTTTTCCAAATCCATCAAAAATATTAGTATCATGAATTTCAAAAGAAACTATTTTAGCATTATCAATTTTTAAAATTCCAAAACTACCTATATATCCTCCAGATGGTCTTAACTCTAAATTATTTTGAAAAAGAAGAAGATATGTTCTTTCACCATTAAAACCAGTTAATTCAGGAATTAACTTCCAAAAAGAAAGAGTTTCTATTTTATTATTATCAATATTGAACCAACCTTGTTGCCATGTTAAAAAAACACCTATTAAAGCAAAGATTAAAGTTAAAAAAATTAAAATACTAATTATTTTTAATCTGTTCATAAATTTTAATTAATTTATTATAATGTTTTTCTGAATTATATTTATTTAAAACTTCTTTTTGAGCTTTAATTCCTATCTCTTTGATCTCTTTAGGATTATCTATCGCCCAATTAATCTTTTTAGTTAAATCAATTAAGCTATTTGTTTTAAATAAAAGTCCTGTTTCTTTGTCTTTAATTGCTTCTAGTATTCCTCCTATTCGAGAAGCAAGAATAACTTTTTTAAATCCCATACTTTCAAGAATGACATAGGGAAAATTCTCTGGCCAAATTGAAGGTACAATTATTAAATATGCTTCCGAAATTAAATGTTTTAATTCTTTGCCATTCTTTTCACCTAAAAACTCTATTTGTTTATATTGTTTATTTATTTTTTTTAACCTATCTTGTTCTGGCCCTTTTCCTGCTATTTTTATTGTCCATTTAGAAAGTTTAATTGAATTCTCTAAATATGATTTAATTAATAAATCTATTCCCTTTTCTTCGCTTAGTCTTCCATAATATAGAATATATTTTTTAAAATCAAATTTATCTTTTATTCTTTCGCTATTTAAAAATTTCTTATCTATAAAATTTGGTAAATGAATAATTTTTTTAGTTGGGAATCCTGCAGATATAGCCTTTTTTTTAATAAATAGACTTGGTGCTAAAAAAATATCTATTTTATCAGCTATTTTTAAAAAATCTTTTTGCCACTTACCTTCTAAATATCCAATTAAACTTTTACTCCATGAATTTTTAATACATTTTTTACTTAAACAAGAACGAAAATTATTTTTTTCAACACAATCAAAACAAGATTTACCTTGAGAGAAAAACTTATAATTAGGACAAAACATTTTATAATCATGCAGTGTCATAGCCATAGGAACATTATATTTTTTTAAAGTATAAATGATTGATGGAGATAGATGACTAAAAATATTATGAAGATGAGCAATGTCTGGTTTTTCTCTTTGAATAATTTTTTCTAATTTTTTAGCTGCTTCTCTATTCCAAAAAATTTGTTTTACTTTTTTTAAGTCCTTCCAAAATCCTTCTCTCTTAGAAAGATCATTATATCTAGCAAAATTATCTTTTTCAGAATAAGGAAAATTATTTGGATGATTAGTGCTCCATGTAATAACATTATGCCCTTTTTCAGATAATAATTCAGCTAAATCAAAAAAATATCGCTCCGAACCTCCATTCATAAAGAAAAATTTATTTATCTGTAAAATTTTCATTTAAAAAATTGAAGTAAATCGTTTTAATAATAAATTTATTTGTTTTTTTGAATGATTTCTCTTATATCCATTATTTTGAATAAATAATAAAAATTTTTCTCTAACAATCCATCGAATAACTTTTAACCAATGTTTTTTCATTGATTGACGAGCAGTACAAATCATCCAGCTCTCTGGAGCTTTATTATTTAAAATTAATTTTTTAGTTTTTTTAGAAAATTTATTCCAATCATTTATATTTTGTAATTTTCCAATTTCTAAATCCCAAACATTTGAAGGATAAATTTTTCCTGATGGATCAATAAATAAAGATGTTACTCCAGAATAATCAGGTAAAACTCTTTTATTAGTTTCTAAAAATTTAATCATTGCCCAAATAAAATATGCTCTAACCCATTTTTTTGGAGAGAAACTTTTTAGTTCTTGATTAATTAACCAATTCAATTCTTTTTTTATTTTTCTGATATTAATAATTTGATTTTTTTCTATTTGAAAATAATGAGAAGAGTTATGATAAAGAGCTAAACTAAATTCAACTTTTAATCCCTGACTTAACTTATAAATCCTTTTTAATTGATCAATATTATAATCTCCTAAAGTAAAAGCAATTTTAAGGTTTTTAATTCCAAGCTCCTTCAGGAATCGAATTGTTTCTGTTGCTAAACAAAATCCACCTGGAAAACCTCTTAATTCTTCATGCACCTTACCAAAGCCATCTAAGGAAACAGCTACTCCAATATCTTTTCTAAAATTAACAACTTTTTGCATTGTTTTTTTAATTTCACTAAGCAAAAAACCATTAGTAGAAATAACAATATTAGCTCCAGGAGAACGTCGACTAATCGTTTTAACAACTTCTAACAAATCATTTCTTAAAAATGGTTCTCCTCCGCTGATGTTGATATTTTTTACCATTCGTGGTAATTTATTGTAATCAATAGGTTTATAAGAAAAATATTTTTGATTTTTCCAAATATTACAAGATTGACAATGACTGTTGCATTTATAGGTTATTGCTAAAACAATATCTTTTATAGGACTATTGTCTGTATTTTTAATTTTTTTGAAAAATTTAATCATTTTTTTAAATCGTTTAAGTTAATACTTTACCAAATATTATGGAAAAAGTCAATAGAAAATTCAATAAAAATCTTTTTTATTTTTTACTTGGATTAGTTCTAATAAGACCTTCTTTAGACATTCTTAGTCAAATAGAATTTCAAATTTATTCTAATTTACCTACTATTAATCTTAATGTTGTTATTGGTGGCTTAGTCTTCCTAATTTTAATATTTTTTTTCTTTATTAATATAAAGAAGATTTATTCAACTCCACTCTTTTATCCCATTTTTATTTTTATTAGTTTATGTTTTTTAAGTATTTTTTATTCTATTGATACGTTTACTAGTATTAGAGAATTTATTAGAATAGCTACTATCTTTCTTCTTTATTTTTTAGCTTATAAATTAATTGAAAACAAAAAAGATTTTTATTTATTATTAAAAATTATATTAATTAGTTATATCGTTCCTGCCATTGTTGCTTTAATTCAGTTTTTTAATAATTCAGGTATGACAGATGATTTCGGAGGATTTCAAAGAATTTATGGCACATTTGCTCATCCAAATCTTTTCGCTTTTTATACTTTCTTTATTTTAGGATTATTAATCTCTTTACTTTTAACTTCTCAAAAAACTTCTTCATTAATTTTTAATAAAAAAATAATTATCATTGCTATTGGATTATCTGTTTTTCTTCTTTTTGCTACTTATACCAGAAGCGCTTTAGCTTGTTTAGCTTTTTTCATATTAATTTTTGGCATTTTAAAATATCGAAGAATGCCTTTAATAGGCGTTTTGTTATTCTTAGCCGCCTATTTTTTATCAGATGTTTTTAGAGAAAGACTCTGGGAATTAATTTCTTTAGATCCATATGGTTCAATTGTCTGGCGCTTTAAGCTCTGGAAAGATATTTTACCATTATCTCTATGGCAACCATGGTTTGGTTATGGTCTTGGTACTTTTGAAAAATTGACTGAATTCTATCGTGGATTTAGTTTGGGCAGTTTAGAAGCTCACAATGATTATCTAAAAATATTTATTGAAAATGGCATTATCGGATTAACTGCTTATTTCTGGATAATTATTGGTTTATTGTTTTCCCTTTGGAAAATATTTAAGAAAACAATTGAAAAAGAAAAAATCATTGGACTAGGATTATTAGTCATAACTATCAGCTTAATAATGGCAGCCAGTTTTGATAATGTTCTACGAGCTACTGCCTTGCAATGGAATTTTTGGATTCTTATGGCTGGATGGTTGAAGATTAATAAGATATAGACATTATAGAAAGTTCAAGGGCCTGCTCTTTTTGTAGAACAGGCCCTTTTTTTATTATCTTTTACTTCCTGATATCATATCCCCCTGATACCGGTTGCTCCTTCTTTTGAAAAATATTTACAAGCATCTCATATCCCGGTTTTCCTTCTGCATCTGCCCGAAGATACTTGCTCTTATCGTTGATAATGAGCCATTTCTGGAGATTGTCATTCCATCCCCATATCCTGACCCAGAACCAACCATTCCCTTTTTTCGGAAAAGTTATAGTAGAGACAGCATAATTATCTTTAATTGCCGTCTCTCTCAAATAGGAATCCATGGGTATGACTTTCCATGAAACTCCGTCAGTCCATCCAATGCTTGCATGGACTTTCCAGGAATCATCAAGGTCTGTAAAGATCGGAATGGCAATTACTATACTATTATCGCCAAATTCTTTTACCTGAATATCTCTATCCAAGTTCTGCTCTTCAATGCTTCCAACAATCTTCCCAGAAGTTGGAAATACAGACTTTGCTGACACACATCCGCCCAATAGAATAAAACTGAGCGTTACTACTAACAAAATTTTAATGACTTTCATTGTTGCACCTCCGAAATTTTAGTTTTTTGTTAATAAGTATATGTTAACAGAAATTATATTCTGATAAGTTTATTAACTTTGTTAATTGTTTAATTTTTTCATAAGCCATCTTGGCTTTTTTGACATCTTGTCAAATAATGTTAACGTTCCATTCGGAATTTGTGAATTTTTCACAGTCGTTAACTGAAAAAATTATAAACAACCATAGCAAAGCTCTTCTTTTGTTGGCTCAGTGATTTGAGAAATGCGATAGGCCTTAATCAAACCATAGATTGATACATGACCTGAAATCCAGTGCCATTGGTCCCCATCTCCTCCAATATTCTCTTTGTAATTAAATATTGAGATAGATACAATGTCTTCATTATTCCATGTTATAGTTGCTCGAGGTCCAAATTGAATAAAGTTTGGATCTTCAAGTCCCCACTCCTTAATGTATGACAGATTGAAACCAGGAGTTAATATAAGATCATCACTAATTTCAATATCATAAATATGTTGGATTAAGGAGGCCTCTAGAACCTGATTATTGTGCGGGTCAGGATCTAAATTATTACCATTCCAATTGTGTTCATGATTATTACCATGAACTAAAGTAAATTCTAAATTCAACTCTGTTTTTGGTAGGATTTTTTTCTTTTCTGCACGTCTTTTATATAAATTAAGATGCGCAGAGAAAACAGATATATTGTCAACTTGTTTGCTTTCGTAAAGATCTAGATTCCCTTCACTAACAAGCTGACCCCATAGCCCGAGATCAAGATCAGCGTCCCAATGGTCTTTGTGTCCAATCAATTTTAATGATGGACCAACAAACCATTTGTTCCAACTATAGTCATATTCTTGATCATCTCCACCTCCGATTGCTCCAAATGCAAATACTCCTAAGCAAGCAGAGACTCTTTCGGTTAATTCAAACCCGAAGGGCCTATAGCGAGCCTTCGCCCAAGTATACCATCCTTGATGATCGTAGTGGACACTTTCATAAATTCCGCCGCCGACATAGAAATCAAACCCACATTCATTTACAATCTTTTCCTCAGGATCAGAGAAAATAGGGACAGGAGGAAAATCCTTGCTTTCACCTTTCGAGAATATGGGTACTTCTGGTATAGCTCTTTCGGTTTCTGTTTTAAACCAAGCCCAATTTCCGCACTTCAGGATCTTAATAATATGATAATTATCAAATCCATAATCCTTAGTTGCATAAAGCTTAGTTCTATCCCAGGAACAAACGATCTTCCTATAGATTTTCTTTTTCCCGAAAGTCAATTGTTCAAGTTCTCGTCCACTTTTTAAGATGAACCACTTAAACTTCTTATTTTTGATATTTTCTTCTACCTGGGATTTAATATCTTCAGGTAAATTGAAATTATTAATTGCCCATTGAGAGTTTCCTTTATATGGGTCACTCCCAACTCTTTTCCATTTCCTAATTCTCTCTGTTTTCGGAATCAATAATTCCTGTCCAGGGAAAATAAGATTTGGGTTTTTAATGTTATTCAGTTTAGCAAGATCTTGCCATCCAACCCCCAAACGATTCCCGATAGCCGAAAGAGAGTCACCTCTTACAACTTGATACATTTTTTCTGTCGCCCCTGTTGTCACAGAAGCAACAGAAAGTACCAAGACAATCACAAAAAAAGAAATCATGATTTTCTTCATCCTATCACCTCCTATTTATATCATTAATTTTAGCCTTCCAGCAGATATCTCTTTCTCGGCCAGACCTGGCTGAATTTGTAAGAGTTTCCTGCTGCTCTTGAACGCATCTTGAGAAGATTTGTATTTTCCTCCATTAAAGAGCGAAACAAAATAGATTCCAGTGCTTTGAGGAGTATAAATATATTTTTTACCATCAATGGCAATAGGAAAAGATACTCTTTGTGAAAGCTTATTACTTATACTCTTTTTCAACATGGAATGAGCAATCATTGCAAAGAGAAAAACAAGAGTAGCAGAGACTAAACATATAAGTAAAATATGTTCTGTTTTTACTTTATCTTTGGTTTTTACATAATATTTGACTTTCTGACCGATCTGAATATTATGTAATGCAAGATCCGGATTCCATTCTATAATCTGATCCGGAGTTGTTTTGGATGTTATTGATAGCGTAACAATAACATCTAATGGTTTATCTCCTTTTTTTACAATATATTCATGACTTTCACCAAAAATTGAATTTTCAGCGAAAGAGAATGAACACATCATAACCATGATAACCGCCATTAACAATATTGATGTTTTCTTCATCTTATTCTCCTTTTTCTTTCCCATATTGGGAATCAAGTTTTTGTAATTCTAATTTGAATTCCAGCCGATTTATCCTTTCGTCTCGTTTTTTTAATAACTCCTTGTAAATTAGACAGATTTGTCTGAACAAAGGAGCCATTTTATAGCGGACAACAGTTGATCTAGCATAAGATCCACTCCAGCTATCGTCTATTCCAGCAGCTGCAATATCTCCTATAATGTTTGCTCCAGCTATGACCATAAGGCCAACACCGACAAATGGAAAAAGGAGTAAAGGCACATTCGCTCTCTTTAAATACTGCTCCGTGCCATTAAATCCAGGAATTTCAACTGCCTCTTTACTGAAATGTTTCAAAGGTAACCAACCGCAACGGATTTCACCATTTCCCATCTTATAATTATACTGCATTCTTTTTGCTATCTTGCTTTTAAAGTTTTTCCATTTTAGAGAACCAATTTCAATCTGAATCAGACTAGATAAATCATCCGGAGGATTCAATCTCTTTTCCCTTAGATAATCCAAAAAAAAAGAATCTATCTGGACTAAAGTTTTTCCGTGATCCTGAAAAAGCTTGAGACGATACTCTTTATCCTCATCAAATTTTTTGGGGTCGTATTCAACCTGGTCGCCAATCAAGTTATAACAATAACCAGCATCACGATTGAAATAAATAAATTTAGCAGTTTCTTTGTCTTCTTTTTTTAACCCTTTTAGAAGAACAAACTGAAGCCGCCAATCTCCCCAATAATTGATACCTAAAAGATAAGCATAACCGTCTAAGATTTTTCCTGAATCAGTTAGAGCCAAAAATGTCCAGACACCGCCAGCATTAACAACTTCTACCCATAAACCAGGGTCCATTAACCCTTGAAAGATAGTAATTGTTTTTATTCCGGCTTTTTCAATTTCAACAGGATGAATAATTGAGATCCCTTTGGCAGGATCAGTTATGGCATACTTGGGAACATATTTCCCATTTCCAGCACATCCGCCAACCAAAAAAACAACTAGAATAAAGAATATTATCTTTGCTTTCATTTCTATTACCTCCGTAATCTGTTTGATTGAAGTTATTTGGCCACATTGGCCAAACTTCTATTTAATTATCAAGGTACACCCAATCCTCCTCTTTAAATAGAAATTTAATTTCTATTCAAAGAGGAAGTTTTTTTCTTTTTTCTTAAAATCCAACTTATTCCAATGAAAAATCCTAATAACCCGCCGAAAATACTTCCCATCCAAAGATTAATAGCAACAGGATTATCAGTAACTAATGGCTTATTTAAAATCTTAACTTTTATATTATCTCCTCCGCCATGATAAAAACTATGATCTTTTTCCAATGTGTCTATTATTGCCCAATTGATTTGTTCTGCTTTTTCTTTCTGAGAATAAAAAACACTTATTTCCATTATTCCTAGATCTCTAATAATTGAAACCTTAACACTTTCTTGCCATTCTTCACGTCTTTCTTTCAATGATTCTGAAAAATCATTTATTTTAACTTCATATGGAGAAGAAATCATTTTTTCAAAAAAACTATCTGAATAAACTCCTTTTTTCAAAATTCCAGTCAAATATTGAGCTGATTTAGAAATTGTATAAATATCTTGACCAGATATTTGCTTTTGAACAACTAATATTTTTGAACTTGATTTATATTGTGGCTCTTGAATAACCATCAAATCAAAAAACAAGACTGCCCCCAAGACAGTCACCCAGAAAATTAACCATTTTTTCTGGTAAATAAGTTTTATTGTTTCTTTAAAATTCATATTGTATTTAAAAAAGCCTGGAATACAGACAACTATATATTACTATTGTTTTGTATGTTTTGTCAAGTGTTATTGTAAATTAAAACCCGACTGTATAATAGCCGGGTTTTAAATCTAATATATTCTTTAAAATCTATTTTTTTTCTTCTTCTTCTTTTTCTTCTTCTTCTTCTTTTTCTTCTTCTTTTTTCACTTCTTCATATTCCCCTTCAACTGTTTTGTCCTTGCCTTCTTCTTCTTCGCTCTCTCCTTTTATCTCTGGCTCTGATTGTTCAGCTTTTTCTTCTTCAACTTTTTGATATAATTGAGAACCAATTTTTTGAATTACTTGCGATAATTCATCAATCGTTTTTTTAAGTTCTTCAATTTCACTACTATCTTTAATTTTTTTAAGCACTTCTAACTTTTCATCAACTTCTTTCTTGTCTTCTGGTTTAACATTCTCACCATGTTCTTTAAGTGCTTTCTCTGTAGAAAAAATTAAAGTATCAGCTTGATTTCGAATTTCAATTAATTCTTTTTTCTTTCTATCTTCAACAGAATGAGATTCTGCTTCTTGTTTCATTTTATCAATCTCTTCTTTAGATAATGCAGAAGAATCAGTAATCGTTATTTTCTGTTCCTTGCTGGTCCCTTTATCTTTAGCACTAACATTTAAAATTCCGTTTGCATCAATATCAAAAGTAACTTCAATTTGAGGAACACCTCTAGGTGCTGGAGGAATACCATCTAACATAAATCGTCCTAATGTTCTATTATCAGCAGCCATTGGTCTTTCTCCTTGTAATACATGAATATCAACTGCCGGCTGATTATCAGCAGCAGTAGAAAAAACTTGAGCTTTAGAAGCAGGAATAGTAGTGTTTCTGTCAATTAATGGAGTCATAACATTACCCAATGTCTCTATTCCTAATGTCAAAGGTGCAACATCTAACAAAAGAACATCTTTGGTTTCTCCTGTTAAAATTCCGCCTTGAATAGCTGCTCCCATAGCAACACAATCCATTGGATCAATTCCTCTCTCTATTTTTTGACCAATATAGTCCTCAATAAATTTTTGAACTATAGGCATTCTTGTTGGTCCTCCGACTAAAATCACCTTAGTAATATCATCGGGAGTCATTTTAGAATCCTTTAAAACCTGTTCCATTGGTCCTTTACATTTTTCAATAATTGGCTTAATTAAATCTTCTAATTTTGCCCTTGTTATTTTCATTGTTAAATGCTTGGGGCCGTTACTATCTGCACTAATAAAAGGCAAATTAATATCTGTTTCTAATGTAGAAGAAAGTTCAATCTTAGCTTTTTCAGCTGATTCTTTAAGTCTTTGTAATGCGACTTTGTCTTGTTTTAAATCAATTTGATTTTCTTTTTTGAATTCATCAGCAATATAGTTAGTTAAAATCTCATCCATGTCTACTCCGCCTAGTTGAGTATCTCCTGAAGTACTTTTAACTTCAAAGACTCCTTCACCAAAATCCATAATTGTTATATCCAATGTTCCTCCACCAAAATCAAAAACTAAAATCTTTTCTTCTTGATCACCCTTATCAATTCCATAGGCCAATGAAGCAGCTGTTGGTTCATTAATAATTCTATCTACTTCTAGTCCAGCAATTGCCCCTGCATCTTTGGTTGCTTGTCTTTGAGCATCATTAAAATATGCAGGAACAGTAATGACAGCTTTTTGAACAGGTTCACCTAAAAATGATTCGGCGTCTTTTTTTATCTTTTGCAAAACAAAAGATGATAATTGTTGCGGAGTATATTCTTTACCAGCTAAAGTAATTTTTTCTTTAGTCCCCATCTTTCGTTTAAAAGCAGAGATTGTGTTCTCTGGATTAGTCACTGCTTGACGACGAGCTGATTCTCCTACTAATAAATTCCCATCTTTATCAAAAGCAACATGAGATGGAAATGATTTTCCTCCTCCAATAACGGTTCCCTCTGCTGAAGGAATCATAGTTGATTTACCTGCTTCCATTACAGCCGCAGCTGAATTAGAAGTCCCTAAGTCAATACCAATTATTTTACTCATAATTTAATTCTCCTTTATTTTACTTTAATAGGAATTTCTTTCCCTTTAGAAACTGATTTAATTATTTTTGGAATAGTAATTTTAAGAATATTACCAATACTTTCTGCTTTAGCACTTTTTTCTTTTACATCTATCGGTAATTTAATTAAACGCTTAAATGATCCCCTTTTTATTTCTTTTCTCAAATAATCTTTCTCTTTAATTTCTTTTTTTTCTTCTGTTTTGCCTTCAATTGTTAGAATATTGTTTTTAATAGAAATTTTAATATTTTCTGTCTTAATATTAATTAAAAGTATTTCTACATAAAGATTAATTTTATCTTGATAAATGTCTATTGCTGGTTCTTCTGCTTTAAAATGAGGAATGAAAGGAGTCCAATTCCCTTCATTGGGTATTTCTGGCATATTAAAATATTTTTCTGATTCACCAAATGATTTCCATTTTATTGGCATATCTTTTTCCTTAATTATTTTGATACTTTGACCTTAGAGGGTCTTAAAACTTTTTTATTTAATAAATATCCTTTTTGAATTTCTTCAATGATTATATCGGATTCTTCTTCTGATTCAACCTGACCTATTGCTTCATGATATTCTGGATTAAATTTTTCTCCTATTGCCTTAATCTCTTCTATCTCATATTTCTTAAAAATACCTTCTATCTGTTCTTTAATTCGTTTAATATCTTCATTCTCTTTGGCTCCTGCGTCTAAACTATCTAAAACAGGTAATAATATATCATTAATTATACTAGCCTGACCAATAGATATTAGTTCGGGCAAAGATTCTTCTTGCCTCCTTCTATAATTAATTAAGTCAGCCCGGGCTCGTTGAGCCTGGGTTAGATATTCCTCCTTCTCTTCTTGACATTGTTTAAGTTGTTTTCTTAGCTTTTTCAACTTATTATCAATAGTTTCTTCTTCTTCGGGGATATAAATAATCTTTTTCTTCTTAATCATTGTTATTACCATTCTATCACTTTTTGAGAAGTTGTCAAATAGATTGTAGATGTGATAATATATATATATTAATAAGAAAGAAAATAAAATTATGAAAAAAATAATTTCTAATAATATAACTTGGATTGATATTCAAAAACCAAAACAAAAAGACCTAGATAGTCTTAAAAATCAATTTAATATTCATCCTTTCATTCAAGAACAATTCCTCCCGCCAATTAATAGACCTAGAATTGAAGAGTTTCCAGGTCAGCTTTTTATTGTTCTTCATTTCCCTGTTTATAGTAAAAAAACAAAACAAAACAAACCAGTAGAGTTAGATATAATAATTACTGGAGACACATTAATAACAAGTCATTCTCAATCAATTCCTAATTTAGAAAGTTTTTTTAATGAATGTCAATCTGAAGATTATCATCAAACAGAACGATTCAAAAGCACCGGTCATTTGCTTTTTAGTTTGCTTGATTGGTTAATTGATTCTTGCTTGCCAATGCTTGATCATATCAGTGAAAAAATTGAAAAAATTGAAAATAATGTTTTCAAAGGACAAGAGAAAGAAATGCTTATGGAAATTGCTATGGTTAAAAAAGAATTAATTGATTTTCGTAGAGCAATTAATCCACAACGATCTGTTTTAGAAATATTAGGTAAAAAATCTTTAAGAATATTTAATCAAGAAATAAGACCAATGGCACAAGAAGTAATTGGCTCTATTATACGTGTTTGGAATGTTTTAGAAAATAACCGAGAATTAATTACATCACTTGAAGAAACTAATAACTCCCTACTCTCACATAAATTAAGTGATATTATGAAATTTCTAACAGTTGTTTCTTTTATTACATTCCCATTGAGTGTTGTTGTTGGTTTCTTTGGTATGAATGTTTTTAGCAATATCGCTATAATTCAACATCCTTTTACTTGGCTAATTATTATTGTTATTATGCTTTTTAGTACTACTACTATGATATTCTATTTCAAAAGAAAAAAATGGCTTTAAAATTATACAACACTCTAACTCGAAAAAAAGAGATCTTTAAGCCGATTAAAAAAGATCAGGTTACTTTTTATGCTTGTGGACCAACCGTATATAATCAAGTACACATTGGCAATCTTAGAACTTATGTTTTTGAGGATATTCTTAAAAAAACCCTTGAATATAATGGATATAAAGTAAAATATGTAATGAATATTACTGATGTGGAAGATAAAATTATTAAAAAAATGAAAGATGATGATAAAACTCTAGAAGAAATCACTAATCCATACACTGATCTATTTTTCAAAGATATTAAAGAATTAAATATAGCTAAAGCAAACTATTATCCTAGGGCTACTAAACATATAAAAGAAATGATAGAAATGATAGAAATATTGCTAAAAAAAGAATTTGCCTATAAGGGCAAAGATAATTCTATATATTTTAATATCAAAAAATTTAAAGATTATGGAAAATTATCCAGATTAAAAGAAAGAGAATTAAAACATGGCATTAGGATTGAGATAGATGAATATAATAAAGAAAATATTGGAGATTTTGTTCTTTGGAAATCTGCCAATAAAGATAAACCATCTTGGAATGCTCCTTTTGGAAAGGGCCGACCAGGTTGGCATATTGAATGCTCAGCTATGAGTTCTAAATATCTAGGAGAAACCTTTGATATTCACAGTGGAGCTGTAGATCTAATTTTTCCACATCATGAAAATGAAATTGCTCAATCTGAATCAACTAGTGGTAAAAAATTTGTTAATTATTGGATAGAAGGAGAACATCTTTTGGTTAATAAACAAAAAATGGCAAAATCTCTTCAAAATTTTTACACTATTAAAGATATTAAAAAGAAAAACTTTTTACCATTGGCATTACGATATTTGATGATAGGAGCGCACTATCGTTCAAAACTAAATTTTACATGGGAATCATTAAAAACAGCGCAAAATTCATATAAACGACTAAAAAATATTATTTCAGAAATTAAAGATGATAAAAAGATAAATAAGGAATATTTAGAAGAATTTAAAAATAATATTAATAATGATTTAAATACACCACAAGCATTATCTGTCTTATGGAATTTGATTAGAGATAAAAAAGCTAATGGAAAATATAAAACAATTAAAAAAATAGATGAAATTTTCAGTTTAGATTTATTCAAAGAAGAAAAGACAGAAATACCTCAAGAAATTAAAAATTTAGTTGAAAAAAGAGAACAAGCTAGAAAAAATAAAAATTTTGATCAAGCTGATCAATTAAGAAAAAAAATTGAAGAAAAAGGTTTTAATATAAAAGACACTTCTAACGGTATTAAGGTATCCACAAAATACTAACAAGATCTAAACTTGTGCAATAAAAGAATTCTAAAGTATAATATTTTTATGGTTAATAATAAAAAAATAGAAGAACGCCTTCCTCCTCAAAATATTGAAGCCGAACAATCGGTTCTAGGATCATTAATGTTAGACAAGGAAGCTATTATTAAAATAGCTGATACTTTGCTTCCTGAAGATTTTTATAAAGGTATTCATACTGACATATATCAAGCCATGCTTGATCTCTATGAAAAAAACGAACCAATTGATTTATTAAGTTTATCTAATTCACTAGAACAAAGAAAACAATTAAAAGAAATTGGAGGAAAAACATATTTAACTACATTAGTTAATTCCGTACCCACAGCCGCTCATATAGCTCATTATGCTAAAATTGTTAAAGACAAAAAAGTTCTTCGCGACTTAATTAATAATTCAGCCCAAATAAGTCAATTGAGTTTTGAAGAGCCTGAAGATATTGAAGGATTAGTTGACGAAGCTGAACAAAAAATATTTAGCATTTCTCAAAAATCAGTTAGCCAAAAATTCCATCACATCAAAGATAGTCTTGCTGGTGCTTTTGAAAGAATTGATAAACTACATCGAGGAGATGACATTCTTAGAGGCGTTCCAACAGGATTTATTGATTTAGATAGTCATTTAGCTGGTCTTCAAAAATCAGACATGATTGTTTTAGCCGCCAGGCCATCACTCGGTAAAACTGCCCTAGCTCTTGATTTTGCTCGTCATATTATTACTAAAGAAAAAAAACCAGTAGCTATTTTCAGTATTGAAATGTCAAAAGAACAATTAGTAGATCGTCTTATTTGTTCTCAAGCTGAAGTTGACTCATGGAGAATGAGAACTGGTCGTCTATCAGGAGAAGGTATAGATAATGATTTTCAAAAAATTCAACAAGCATTAGATGATTTATCAGGAGCACCTCTTTTTATTGACGACAATCCATCACCAACTGTTATGCAAATGAGAACAATGGCACGTCGTCTTCAATCCAAAAATGAATTAGGTTTAATTATTATTGATTATTTGCAAATGATTCAACCACGAAGTGGCTTTGATTCACCAGTTCAACAAATGACAGAAATTTCTCGTAGTTTAAAAGCTTTAGCTCGTGAATTAGAGGTTCCTGTTCTAGCTCTATCTCAACTCAATCGATCTGTTGAAAACCGATCTCCAGCTATCCCTAGACTTTCTGATCTAAGAGAATCAGGAGCAATAGAACAAGATGCTGATGTTGTTCTATTTATTTATAGAGAAGACAAAGATAGACCAAATCCAGAACGAAAAAATATTGCTGAAATTCATATTGCTAAACACAGGAATGGACCAACAGGAAAAATGGAACTTTTCTTTAATGAAAGCCAAATTAGTTTTAAAAATTTAGAACGTCATTTGGGAGAGTAATATGTTTCCTCAATCAATTAAAAACCTGATTAATCAATTAAGCAAATTACCAGACATTGGACCAAGAGCTGCCACTAGGCTAGCTTTTTATTTAATGAATCAAGACAAAAAAGAATTAGACGAATTAGCTCTTTCAATTAAAGAAATAAAAGATAAAAATAAGCTATGTGATCAATGTTTTAATCTTACAAATGATAAACTTTGTACTATCTGTTCTGATGAGAAAAGAGATAAAAGTACTATTTGTATAGTAGAAACAGTTTTAAATATTCCTCCTATAGAAAAAACAAAACAATATAATGGAGTTTATCATGTTCTTGGTGGCTTAATCTCTCCTGGCAATGGAATCAGTCCAGAAAATTTAAAAATAAATGAATTAATTAATAGAATTAAAAATAGTCAGACAAAAATTAAAGAAATTATCTTTGCTTTAAGTCCAACTACTGAAGGAGATACCACTACATTATATATTGAGAAAATGCTTCAACCATTAGAAATGAAAACAAGCCGGCTTGCACGCGGCTTATCAGTTGGTTCTGATTTAGAATATATAGACGAAAACACTCTAAGCAGTGCTTTTCGCGGTAGAAGATAATATTTTCAAAATTTCTATTTCACTAAAGGGCTGACGATGCCCTTTTTTTACTTGGTAACGTTTCTTTGCTTTATATTTCAAAATAATTACTTTTTTAGCTCTATCCTGTTTTAATATTTTAGCTGTCACCTTTGCTCCTTTAACTAATGGATCACCAATTTTCAGTGCCTTACCTTTCTCTAATAACAAAATCTCCTTAAAGGTAACTTCCTCCCCTTCAGGCGTATCTAGCTTTTCTATTTTAATTTTATCACCAGGAGAAACCAAATATTGCTTTCCCCCTGTTCTTATTACTGCAAACATATTTTTATATTAAACTATTTATAAATAAAAATCAATACCCTGGTTTTTCTATCTCTTTTATTTCTACCTGTGATTCCCCATCAGTAATTCTAACAACATCTTTGTCAATCTTTTTAAATTCCTTACTAGCTTTATTATAACTACTTACGGTTGTTGTTAAATGATTCCCCATTTTTTGTAAATACTGATTATATGTCCCTAAATGTTTTCCAAGTCTTTCTACTTTTTTAATTATCCCTAAGGCCTGTTCAGAAATTTTTTGTCTTCTTAATCCTTGTAAGACAGTTTGCAAATAAGCAAGAAAAGAGGTTGGAGAAACAATTATTACTTTTTTCCTTCCTGCATAAGAAATTAAACTATTGGTATCCTCTGTAACTGCTCCTACTTTATTAATTAAAAGATCGTAATAAACAGCCTCAGAAGGAATAAACATGAATGCAAAGTCCATTGTCTTTTCTTCTGGTTTTACATACTTTGATGTCTCATCAATCCTAATTTTTAAATCATTTATAAAGGCAGATTCATATTTTTTCTTTTCTTCAGAATTTTGACTATCTAAAATTCTATTATAATTTTCTAAACTAAATTTAGAATCAATAGGAATAATTTGTTTATCAACGAATACGACTGCATCAACTATTGTTCCATCATCAAAAGAATATTGAATTTTATAAGAATCTGGTGGTAAAACATTTTTTAAAACTGTTTCTAAATAATACTCTCCTAAAACTCCACGCTGTTTAGGATTTTTTAAAATGTCTTGAAGACCTTTAAGCTGATCAGCAAATCCTACAACCTGCTTATTTGTCTCATCTAATTTGGTCAACTTCTCAGTAACGTTACGAATAATTTTAGCACTTTCACTAAACTGACCTTGAACGGCTTTAGCTGATTCAGATAATTTATTATCCAAAACTTGATTTAATTGATTCATTTGTTGCTGAAGTATTAATAACGACTGACTGTCTTCTTTTTCTGGTTTTTTTCGAAAAAACAAAAAGATTAATAAACCTAGTCCAATAATTATTAATATTAATAAAAAAATAATAAAAATATCCATATAAAATTCATTTTAACATAATTAATAATAAAATAAAATCTCAGTTAATATAAAAGAAATATAAATAAATAATAGAAGAATAGCTTCTTTCTTGCTAATTCTTTTACCAGTACGAATAAATATCAAAAAGAATACAGCAGAAATTATTAAAAAGAACCTACCAATAAAAAATGGAGAAAAATCAATGATTCTAATTGGACAAATTAACGCAACAACACCCAAAACTAAAGTTACTGGGAAAATAATAGAACCCATTAAATTACCAGCTACCATCCAGCTCTTACCTTTTTTAGCTGCTTGAACACTAAAAAATATTTCTGGTAAAGAATTTCCTAAACTAACTATTAAGACGCCTATCAGAACTAAAGGAAAGTTTAAAAAGATAGAAAAAAATGTAGCCGAACGAACTATTCCTTCGGCAGCCAATAGAAGCAAAGTAATAGAAAATAAAATTTTAAAAATATGACCAAAAATTTCTTTCAATTTCAAAGGAGATTTCGTTTTATTATAAACCTTGCTAAATCTATCTTCTTTAGCAAAAAGCCAATAAGAATAAATTAAAAATGCAAAAATTAAAATCAATCCATCTCCTCTAGAAATTTCTCCATCAATTACTAATAATATAGGAAGAAGAGCTAATAATAGAGTGAAGATAGCTGTGCCTTGAACAGTTTTACTCGCTAATCTTAATCCCTTTTTAGAAATTAATACTGCTAAAGACATAGCAATGGTTAAATCGATAATGTTCCCACCTATAATTTCACTAAAAGAAAACTCTGGAATTCCATGAATAGCAGAGCTAATTCCAACTGAAAGATTAGGGATAGTCGCAGCTAAGGCCATTGTAAAGAAAGCAACAACAAATTCTTTCCATCCTAAAAATTTAGCCATAACAGTTAAAGAACCAACCAATTTTTTACTTGAATAAGCTAATATAAAGAAAGAGAAAAGAAAGATAAAAAGATAAATAAAAATCATACTTCGTGTCTAGCAATAAAATAATATTTAGTTGCTTCAATTAATATTATATTTAAAATTCCAAGACTTAGAATTAAGCCCCAATCAATAAAATTCAAAGGAGCCGTTTTTAAAAGCGTTTGCAGAGGACCTATATAAAGAGCTCCTAAAAGCATTGTTAATCCAATTAACCAAGAAATAATTAAAAATTTATTAGAAAATAAATTAATTTGCCAAATGTTCCTTCTTAAACTTTTGCAAGAAAAAACATAAAATAAAGAATCAATTGTTAAACCAGCAAAAATTATAGAACGAATATGAACTATTTCATAACCAGAATATTTAAGCAAATAATAAAACAAAGCTAAAAGAAAAACATCTGTAATTAAACCTATGATAAAAATAAGAGCTTTCATCTCTCTGTTTAAAAGAGGGAGTTTATCATCATGCGGTTTCTGTTTCATTAAATCTTTTTCTTTTGGTTCAAAAGCCAAAGCAATATTAGGCAATCCATCTTCAATTAAATTGACCCATAAAATTTGAACAGCTAAAATTGGCAATGGCCAACCGAAAAGTAAACTAACAGCAATTAAAATAACTTCCGTAAAGCTATCTGATAATAAGTATGTTATTACCTTTCTAGTGTTATCAACAATGGCTCTACCTTCTTCAACAGCAGCAATAATAATACTAAAATTATCAGTTAAAAGAACTAAATCAGAGACTTCCCTAGCTACATCGGTTCCTGAGCCTAAAGCTACTCCTATATCTGCTTGTCTTAGGGCTGGAGCATCATTAATTCCATCTCCAGTCATAGCAACTACTTCTCCTTTCCTTTGCCAAGCTTGAACAATTCTTAATTTTTGTTTTGGTTCAACTCTAGCATAAATCTTAATATTTTTAATTTTCTTTTCAAGTTCTTCGTCTGATAATTTTTCTAAATCTTTTCCATCTAAAATATTATTTTTATTAATTTTAAAACCAAGCTGTAAAGCTACGGCTTGAGCTGTTAATTTATGGTCTCCAGTAACAATGATAGGACTCATTCCTGCTTGTCTACATAATTCAATTGCCTTTCCTGTTTCTTTTCTTATTGGATCATGCATAGCAAATAATCCAATAAAAACCATCTCTTTTGATTTCTCTTCTTTTTTTCTATCTATTTCATTGTCTCTAGTTTCTTTATAGGAAACAGCTAGAACTCTTAATCCTTGTCTGGTTAATTTCTCATATTTTTTCTTTATCTTATTCAAATCATTTAGTAATAATTTTTTAGTTTTTTTATCAATATTTATAAAAGAAGACATTTCTAAAATTCTTTCTGGAGAACCAAGCGCATATATAATATTATTTTTTTCATCAAGCTTATGCATAGTAAGTGCATACTTATAGCTTGAATCAAAAATTAATTGATCAATTTTAGGATGTTCTTCTGCTAATTTTTTACTAGAAATTCCAGCTTGAATTCCTGCTAAAAGTAATGCTTTTTCTGTAGGTCTTCCTCTAATGATCCATTCTTTTGTAGGTTCTTTAAGATTTTCAATAAATGATTCATTACAAAGCATAGCTGCTTTTAAAGCTAACAAATGATTTTCTTTATCATTTTTAATTTTATTTTTTAAAATCTCGTTACCAGTATAAATGCCAGCAACTTCCATTTTAGCTTCAGTCAATGTTCCTGTTTTATCAGTTAAAATTATTGAAGTGTTACCTAATGTCTCTGCAGAAGCTAACCTCCTAACCAATCCTTTTCTTCTTAAAATTCTTTCCATACCAATAGCTAGAATAACAGTCATAGCCACTGGCAGTCCTTCAGGAATAGCTGCTACAGCTATGGCAATAACAGTTTTAAACATTATTATAAAGTTTTCACCGGTAATTATTCCTTCAATAAAAATAATAATACAAACAATTGCAATTGCTATTCCAATAACTTTACTTAATCGAGATATTTTTCTTTGATAAGGAGTTTCTTTTTCTTCAGCTTCTCTAACCATACTAGCTAAATTACCAAGCTCTGTCTCTTCCCCTGTTTTAATTACCACTGCTTTTCCCCATCCATTCTCAACAACCGTTCCTAGATAAACCATATTATCTCTATCAGCTAAAGAAACACCCTTTTTTAAGACATCTATCTTTTTCTTGGCAGGCAACCACTCTCCTGTTAAAGATGATTCATTAACCCTTAAATTATGGACTTCAATTATTCTAGCGTCAGCTGATACCTTGTCGCCAGCTCTTAATAAAATAACATCACCAGGAACAATGTCTTTTTGTAAAATTTCTTTTTCTTCTCCATCTCTAAAAACTATAGTTTTAAGTTCAAGAAATTTTTTTAATTTAGTTAATGCTTGACTTGCTTTGCTTTCTTGTAGATAACCAACAATTGTATTCAAAAAAACAGCACTGAAGATAACAATGCTATCTGTATGCTCAGATAAAATTAAAGTGATTATACCAGCGATTAATAAAATATAAATTAAAGGACTTTTAAATTGTCCTAAAAATAATTTTAATCGCGAAAACATTTCTTCTTCTGGAAGCTCATTTAAACCAAATTTCTTTAATCTTTTTTCTGCTTCTTCTTCGCTTAGTCCTTTAATATTTGATTTTAATTTTTGAAGTATTTTCTCAACTGAAAAACTATGCCATACATTTTGCATAATAAAATTATAGCATAAATAAATATAAACAAGCTAATCCATTGATTAGTAAATAGACCAAAATATTCAAGTTCGCCTATTCTTGTAAACTCTAAAAAGAAACGAATAATGCTATACCAAATTAAAAAAATAATAAAAAGTTGACCATTCTTCTGTAATCTATTTCTTAAAAACCAAAAAACTAAAAACATTACTAATCCATTTATTAATAAATATAAAGCAACCGGATGACGTAATGTTCCATCAGACCATTGAATTGCCCATGGCAGATTAGTAATTGTCCCAGGATGATCTTTAATTAAAAAACAACCAATTCTACCAATAAAAATTCCTAAAGCAAGACCAGGCATTAAAGTATCTGCTATTTTTAAAAAATTTAATTTATTTTTCTTTAAATAAAACCAAGAAACAATTAGGGCGCCAAAAAATCCTCCATAGAACATTAATCCATTTATTTTAAATTGGAAAAAATAGCATAAACGAGCTCCTATTATACTAAATACAAAAATTAAAATTGCTAACCAAAAAATATTATTCTGATCAATTTCTTTTCTTTTTGCTTCTTTTAAAGCGAGCCAATAACCAATTATAAAAGCTAATCCAACTAAAAACCCCCATGTATAAATAGTAATTGATCCTAATTGGATTTGAGTAAATGAGAAATATGGCATAATTTAACGGATCTATTAAATCCAGAGGTCAGACCTTGTTTTGCCGAACCTCTGCTGAGGTGCGGACAAAATAAGGTCTGACCTCTAATTAAAAAAATCTGAATGCAAGCTTCTAGATTAATTTACTTTTTGAAGAATATTTAATCATTAATTCTTCTGCTTGAGATAAACTTTCTTTTAAAATTTTGTCTTTACTTCTAATTAAAATTGTTGGACCTGGAAATCCATCTGGTTCAATTATTTTATCTTTCTTTTTTCTTAATTTATCTATTTTATCATTTTCTTCTTTGTTTCGTCCAACTATTATTAAATTACTCTTATTCCAAAAATGTCTACCTAATTTTAACAAAGCTACATCATCGCCATTACAATTAGACCAATTCTCTAACATATTGTTAAAACGAACAGTGAATTGAGAATCAGTTAAACAACAACCACCAGCTGGAGTTGAATATTCTTTAATATTATATTTTTTAACCAAAGCCATTTGTATTTTTCTGTTTTTCCCAGATATATTCAAAAGCTTACTTCTATCTATCTTTTTCTTCTCTTCTATTATAGTCGGCTCTAAAAGATTAGCTGACAAAGGACGAAGCAAATAACCTTTTAGTCCTGATTCTTTCTCAATTAATTTTAAGGCTTGTCTATTTTGTGACATAGGTCTTTGACCTAAAACTTCACCAGTAGCAACTAAATCAAATTTTTCTTCTTCCATTACTATTTTAGCTTTTTTAAGCATTAAAAGGTGACAATCAATACAAGGATTCATTGCTTTCCCATATCCTCTTGGAGGACTCTTGACTATATTTAAATGTTCATCAGAAAAATCAAAAATTTTATATTTAATCTTAAGCTGTTCAGCTGATTTCTTGCCTAATTCTGCTGAAAAAAAATAACTAACAAAAATTATGCCAGTTACTTCTACGTCCTGTTCTTGTAATATTTTAACTACCAAAATAGAATCCAAGCCACCTGATAAAAGTACCAAGGCCTTGGTCTTATTTTCTCTTCTTTTCATATTTAAAATTTAATTATTCTACTTCTACTATATATACTTCGTCGCCTTCTCTAATTTGTTGCTCAACCTTTAGTCCAACTGCATCACCTTTTTTAGCATTTTTTACATTTTCATGTTCAATTTGCATTGAATCAATCATTTGTTCAAAATCGCTTGTTGATCCTTTAATATGAATTTTATCACCAACACTTAATTTGCCGTCAGTAAGTTCAAGAACGGCTACACCAATATTAGTGAAATAATGAGTAATTCTACCAATTAATTTTTCTTCCATCTTTACATTGTCACCCCCTTTCAAGTAGCCCTACGGGGAATCGAACCCCGGTTACCAGCTTGAGAAGCTGACGTCCTAACCACTAGACGATAGGGCCGTCTATATAATTTACCATGAATATTTTTATTTGTCTATTTTATTTAATTAATAATTTATCTGATTTTTCAGGATGAGCCATAATCTTTTTAACTATTTTTTCCATTCTTATTGAACGAGATCCTTTTATTAAAACAATATCTCCTTTATGAATTATTTTTTGAATATGAATAGCAGCATCTTCTGATCTAGAAAATTCAAAAATATTATCTTTAGAAAAACCATGTTTTTTTGCTTCATCAGCAATAAAACGAGCTCTATCTCCTACCGTAAAAAGAATATCAACTATTGAATTAATATTTTCACCAACTTGCCTATGTCCTACTTCTGTTTTTTCACCTAATTCAAGCATATCACCTAGAACGGCTATTTTTTTACAATGACCTTCTTCAATGGGAAATTCTTTTAAAATGTCTAAACCAGATAAAACAGATAATGGCGATGCGTTATATGAATCATCAATAATCCAAGATTCTTTAATTCCTTCTAATAATTTACTTCTTCCAGCAACTGTCCTATATCTTCTTAATGCATTAGAGATCTGTACTAAATTTAAATCAAAATACAATCCAACTGCAGCAGCAGCAGTAGCTGTCAAAGCATTTTGTTTGCCTAGTACTTTTATTAATCTTATGGGAACGATACTTCCTTCTTGTTCTAATTTAAAATTAATTCCAAAATCTTTTTTCTTTAAATCTCTTATAACTAATTCATAATTTCTAATTTTTAAATCTGCGCCTTCCCCAAATCCATAATAAAGAATTTTAGTTTGTTCAGGTAGTTTATCACCAACCATACGAACTGATAAATCATCATAATTCAAAACTGCTAATCCGTCATTAGGTAAAGATTTAACTAAAATAGATTTTTCTTCAACTAGTCTGCCTTTTTCTGGAAAAAATTCTAAATGAACTGGAAATTCACCAATAGATGTAAAAACACCTACCTTAACCGGAATAAAACTCATAAAATATTCCATATCTCCTGGTTTACAAATTCCCATTTCTAAAACAAGAATTTTTGGATAATTTTTTTGATAAATAATTACGAATAAGGATTTTATAAAAATTTTTAACCAACCACACAGTCCTTTTAATGTGGTTTCTGGAGACACATATGATCCTAATATTGTTAATGGTACTCCTATCTCATTGTTATAATTCCTTATATTCCTTCGTACTTTAAATCTTTTTTTAAGAACATAATAAATAGCTTCTTTTGTACAAGTTTTTCCAGCGCTTCCAGTTACGGCAACCACAGTTGGTTTATAACGCCATAAAATTATCTTAGCTAAAATTTTTAAAATATATTGAAGAGTATTACGCATATTATTGTGGTGAAATTTCTAAATAATGAAATAAATATTCAGCTAATCTTTTAAAAACTGGACTAACTGAATCCGAAGCAAAACGAATACCTTGTGGTTTGTCTATTTTAATTAAAATAACAAATTTAGGATCAAATGCTGGTGCATAACCAACAAAACTATGAATTGTTTCTTCAGAATATCCTCCTTTTTCTAAATTTGCAATTTGAGCTGTTCCAGTTTTACCTGCAATATCATAACCAGATAATTGAGCTGGCTTACCATATCCATTTTCGACTACGCTAACTAACATTTTAGTTATTGTTTCTGCCGTTTCAGCATAAATTACTCTATCAATTAATTCCGGCTTAGTGACTGTTTCTTTGCCATCTAAAGAAATAATCTTTTCAACTATAAATGGTCTCATTAGTTTTCCTTCATTAGCAAGCGCTCCTATAGCTGTTATTAAACCTAATGGAGTCATTGTAATTCCTTGTCCAAATGAAATAGTTGCTAAATTAATTTCTCTACCAGTAAATAAATTAGCAATATTGCCACCGATTTCACCAGACAAATCTATTCCAGTTGGTTGATCAAATCTAAATCTCTGAATATATTCTTGAAAAATATCTTCTCCAATTGATTGTTGAACGAATACAGCTCCAGTATTAAGAGACTTCTCTAATACCTGAATCATATTTTGTTCACCATAGGACTTTCCATCAACATTACCTATAAAGCTTCCTTTAATTGCTATCTGTCCCTTGTCAGTATAAATAGTATCAGGAGTTACTTTTTTACTGTCTATACCGATAGCCATGGTAATCGGTTTAAAAACAGAACCTGGTTCATAAATCTCTTGAATAGCTGGATTTAAAAATACATTAATATTTTCAACTTCATTATACTCATTAGGATCAAAGACTGGCCAATTAGCCATAGCACGAATTGCTCCTGTTTTTGGCTCCATAACAATAATTGTACCTTTTTCAGCATCCCATTTCTCAATAACTTCTTTTAATTCTTTTTCTATTCTAAATTGAATATTTTCATCAATAGTTAAAATAATATCTAACCCATCTTGAGCTGGCTCCACTTTTCTATTAACCGAAGGAATCCAATGTCCAGACGTATCCTTTTCGCCAGATAAAAAACCAAAACTACCATTTAAATCATTTTCGTAATAACTTTCTAATCCATATTGACCAACTCTTTTTTCATCAACAATACCAACAAATCCAGATAAATGACTAGCTAATGTTTTATTAGGATAATATCTCCAATCTTCTGAAGCTAATCCTACTCCATTGATATTTAATTCTTCAATTTTTTTAACTTCTTCTTCATCAACTTTGGATTTTAATGGTTCATATGGATCATTTAATTTATTCATTCTTTGTAAGACAGTCTCTTTGTCTAAATCAAGTATTTCAACTAATTTATTAGCTAAATTTTCTTTTTCTTCATCAGCAATATCACTAGGAACTAAATAAACTCTCTTAAATTTTTTATTCACTGCTAAGGGACAATAATCATCTTCTCCATATCTTTGTTTACTAGACAGGTCTTGTAAAAAGATTTCTCCTCTTTCAGGAAAAAGTGTTTTATAAAGCTGATGTTGTCCCTGTGCTAATGCATGATAATAATCATACTGAATAATTTGAAGAATAAATAAACGAGTTAAAACTCCACTACTAAAAATGATAATAATAACCATTAAAAGATAGATACGCCAATGCTTCATAATTTAAAACTATTCTTTAACTGCAACTTCTTTTTCATCTGTTAAATAAATTACTTCTCCAATTTCAACCATTTCTAATGAACTAATTAATTCTTCTAAATTAGCTGGAGATTGCCATTGAGCAATATTTATTTCTAATCTTTCTGTTATAATTTTAAGCTCTGCTATCTTTGCCTGTTGTTTTCTAATTTTAAAATTACAACTAACTAAACTATTTGTTTGAATTAAATACAAAAAAATTGTCCCTAATAAAGCGATAACGATTATCATGCTTAATAAGATCAAACCACGATTGTTTTTATACTCACAAAACTTTTTAGATTTAATACAATGTGCACTCATATTTTTATCGCAGCACGAAGCTTAGCACTTCGACTTCGAAAATTTAAATTAATCTCATCTTCGCCTGGTATAATTGGTTTTTTTGTTAAAATTTTTAAACTATCTTCTGATGCTTTTTCACGAAAAAAGTGTTTAACAATTCTATCTTCTAAAGAATGAAAAGAAATAACTACCAATCTCCCATCTTTTTCTAAAACTTCCAATGCCTGAGGCAATGCCTTTTTTAAATTTTCTAATTCATCATTAACTACTATTCTAAGTGCCTGAAATATCCTAGTAGCAAAATGTATTCTTCCATGTCTATATTTTCCAGGAACTGCCAATCTAACAATATCTACTAATTGTTCTGTTGTTTTGATTCTCTCTCTCTGTCTATTTAAATAAATTGATTCAGCAATATTACGAGCAAATCTTTCTTCTCCGTATTCTCTAAAAATCCTAATTAATTCTTCTTTTGACCATTCGTTTACAATGTCTTCTGCATTTAATCCTTCCCTAGAACAATTCATCATTAACGGTTCGTTCCCTTGAAAAGAGAATCCACGGCTACTCTCATCAAAATGCCAGGAAGAAACACCAAGATCAAATAAAACTCCATTAATATTATTAGATTTAAAGAATTTATCATTTTTTACTATTTCTTTTAACTTATTAAAATTATTATTTATTAAAATAATATTCTTTTGTAATTTGGATTTTGAAATTTGTAATTTAAGCTTTTCAAAAATTTCTTTATCATATTCTATACCCAATAATTTTCCATCAGGGAGAAGTCGTTCTGATATTGGAAAAGCATGCCCACCAAATCCAAAGGTACAATCAATAAAATTTTCTCCTGGCTTTGGATCAAGATATTCCAGAGCCTCTTTTAATAAAGCTGGTATATGCATAATTAAAGATCCAATTCTCCTAATTTAGCTGCTAAATCACCAACCTTACTTTCAGCTTGTTTCTTATATAATTCCCACTTTTCTTCAGACCAAATTTCTAAACGACTATAAAGTCCAATAACAACTGCATTCTTTTTCAATAATGCATAATTCTTAAGATAATCTGGAATAAGAATTCTACCTAATCTATCAAATTTAACAGACATAGCTCCTGCTAGCATTACTCTAGCAAAGCTTCTCGCCTCAACCTGACTAGATGGAAGCTTCCCTAATTTACTAGCCATGTTTTCCCATTCTTTTGATGAATAAAGAACCAAACAATTATCAATTCCACGAGTGATGACTGCTCCACGACTAAAAGTACGTCTAAACTTAGCTGGAATAGCTAATCTTTTTTTAGTATCAATTGTATGTTTGTATTCTCCTATTAGCATAGTTTTCCACAATTTTATATACTTATCCCCACATTTATCCACAGTTATTCACTACATTCCCATTATATGTCACTTCATATTCCATGTCAAACACTTATAATCTAACAATTATGACTATTTTAAAAAACAAAAAATGGCTTATTAAAGCCATATATTATAAAATTCTATATTTTCTATCCACAAATTATCCCCCTTTATAGTAATAAGACATATATTGTTGCACCAACTAACATATGAGGAGCAAGAGCCATAATTTTATATCTTTAACTTATTAATCAATTTTTCATGAGGTTTTTCTAAGACATCACGAATAAATCTATCAAACATATCATAACGATATTTAAAATCTTCAGTTGAAAGAATAACATAATCAATCTCCTTACCAACATCTGCTTCTAAGTCTTTTAAAAAATTAGATAAGTTCTTTTTCTTGATATGATCTCCTACTATTAAGATGTCCATTCTTGAGTTTTCTGCATTCATAAAAACACCAGATAAAACAGCAAGATTAATTCTTCCCAATCCCCTTAGTTTTTTTAATATTTTTTCTTTTGAAGCAGGACTAGATTTTAAAACTAAAATTTTTAACTCATTATAGAAATCAAAGCTTTTATTTATTGAATAAAATTTCTTATTATTTTTATTCTTAACAACAATAAATTTAATACTTTCTAATTTCTTAATATGTCGCTTACAAATAGATGAATCACTTTTAGTTCGTTTGGATATATCTTGCAAACAAAAAAATTGATCTTCATTACGCAAAAATAATTTAAGCAATCTAACCTTAATTGGTGAATCAAAAAGTTGCTCTAAAATTTCTTTGCTCATATTTTTAACTAAATTTGGGCTCCCTCCTTGGAGCCCAAATTTAAATTATTTATTTTAACTCTACCATTGCACCGGCTGCTTCTAACTTGCCTTTAATCTCTTCTGCTTCTTCTTTCTTAACTTTTTCTTTAACAACCTTTGGAGCTCCATCTACTATATCTTTCGCCTCTTTAAGACCAAGTCCTGTAATCTCTTTTACTGCCTTGATAACAGCAATTTTTTGATCTCCAGCTGTTTTTAGCTCTACATCAAACTCACTTTTTTCTTCTGCTTCACCAGCTTCACCACCATTTGCGCCTCCGCTTACTAGAGCTGCAGCCATTGGCATAGCACTAACGCCAAATTTTTCTTCTAGAACCTTAACTAAATCAGCTAGTTCTAAAACGCTAAGATCTTCAATTTGTTTAACCAAATCTTTAAACTTAGATGGAACCTTTGTTTCTTCTTTTTTCTCTTCTGTCATTTTTTTATTGAAACTTAAACCTTGCTTTATTTTATTCTATACCTTTAATAAAATATTTCAAGATTTATGCTTCTTTTTTTATATTACTTAATACAAAAACTAATTTTCTCAAATTTCCTTGTAAAGTATTAACTAATCCATAAATTGGACTAGAAATACTAGCAACTAATTTAGCTAATAATTCTTGTTTAGAAGGCAGTTGAGCTAAATTAATTATTGCTTCGTTTTCTAAATAATTACCTGAAATTATTCCTGTAATGATTTTAACTTCGTTATTCTTTTTAGAAAAGTTATACAGAATCTTAGCTGGAATAACTTCGTCTTCATATCCAAGAACTAAAGCAATCTGTCCTGGAACTTTTTTAATTTTTTCAGGAATTTTTAATCCTGCTTTTTCTAAAGATAAATCAATTAAAGTTTTTTTAACAACATGACAATTTATCCCCTCTTCTCTTAATTCTTTACGCAATTCTTGAAATTTATCAACGCTTAATCCAGTATAATCAAAAAATACAATTACTTTATGTTTAGATAATTTATCAACTAAATCTTTAATTATTTCTTTTTTAGTATCTTTTGTAATCATAATAATAAAAATCTATGGATTAACCATAGACAAAAAAAGCGATTTGCCTAAGTAGGAATTAATGCGTTTGCAACCTACTGTCTATGGCTATTATTTAATTACTTTAATATTATTTCATTTACACAAATCTGTCAACCTTATTTTAGATACTTATATTTATTCATATTGTGCTCCTCAAAAGTTTTACTAAAAATCGTTTCTCCACTTGGAGCTGATAAGAAAAAATTATAATCCGTATGAATTGGATAAATCGCTGCCTTAATAGATGATAAACCAGGATTATTAATTGGACCAGGGGGCAATCCTGCATTTTGATAAGTATTATAAGGAGAATTAATTTTAGTATCCTCAATTGAATAAATCCATTTATCAACATTAAGAACGTAAGCAATTGTAGCACATGATTGTAATGGATAATTAATACTTAATCTTTTCCAAAAAATTCCTGAAATAATTCGCATTTCATCGTAATTCGGCAATTCCTTTTCTATAATACTCGCCATAATAATAATATCATTAATCGTTTTTCCTTGTCTTTCTATCTCCGCTACTAATTCTTTATTTAATTTTTTATCAAAATTATCCATCATAATCACTATAATATCATCTAGATCAGCATTTTTATCAAAGTTATAAGTATCAGGAAATAAATATCCTTCTAATTCTGATTTTTCTAATAACTGACTAAGGCTAATCAAGCCAACTTTTGCTAATCGAGCATCAATTTGTCTTAAAGTAAATCCCTCTGGAATAGTTACTCTTACTTCATTAGAGAGTGCATCTCCTTTAACTATTTTTCTAGCAATTTGACGAATATTAAAAGTAGGACTTAAAACATATTCTCCTGCCTGCAATTGAGTTGCCCATCCTTTATACATAATATAACTATTAAACCATATTTTATCCCTAATCAAATTTACTTCGTACAAATTTTGAGCGACCTCTTCCGATCCTTGCCCTAGTTCAATTATGAAAACTTGTTCTGAAGCATTAACAGACAATGGTGTATCAAGTTGATAATCAACATAGAAAACAAAACCAAGTAAACAAAAAAATACAAATATTAAACTAAGTAAAAAAAATATTTTTTTATTATTCATTTTAATTTCTATCCTTTAACTATTTTCCTAATCTTCTTTCTCTTTTTTGATATCCTTTAATTGCCTTTGTAAATTCTTTTTTACCAAAATCAGGATACATGGTATTTGTAAAATAATATTGAGAATTAGCTGTATGCCACATCATAAAACCAACACTATTGTGAGGATCATTTTCAATACCAGTTCTGATTAATAAATCAACTGGAGGTAAATCTCCAGACCAAAGATGATTTTTTAATGTTTCCTTTGTTATATTCATCTCTTTATCAGCTCTTGCATCGTTAACAATGCTTTTAACTGCAGCAAGCATTTCATCTGTTCCATTATATCCAATAAAAAAATTAAGTAATTTTTTATCATAATTCTGAGTTGCTTTCATTAATTCTTTAATTATTTTTATTCCACTTTTGGGTAAAAGATTTTCCCATCTTCCAATTATATTAACCCTAACTTCATTTTCATGTATTTCCTTATTCTTAATACATTTACGAAAATAACTTTCGTATATCTTAAACAAAGCTTTGACTTCTAAGTTAGAGCGCTTGGTCAGATTATCCCAAGATCCACCCCAGAGAGAAAGACAATAGATGCCAAGCTTTAAAGCTGTTTTAGATTGTTCTATTCCTATTTTTGCTCCAGCAAGATGTCCCTGCCAAGGAGCTAGTTTCTTTTTTTTAGCCCAACGCCTATTACCATCTGGTATAATTGCAATATGAGATGGCAGATTATCTTCATTCATTTTATTCATAATTCTAATATTATCACAAACAAAACCCCTTAATCAAGTTATATTATCCACAAAAATAAGATTGCTATTGACTTTTAAATTACAATAACATATAATAGAAGCATACGTAAGTTTTCTATATAAGTTTTCTCTTTCCTTATGCAATTAAGCGTAAGTCAAAAAAGCAAAAACCTTAAAAGAAAAAAAGAAGTCGACTTGCGATTAAAAATAAACATATAAGGAAAATTATGAACAAGAAACTATATGTAGGTGGTTTGCCTTACGAAACCACTGAAGATACCTTAAAAGAAGCTTTTGCTAAAGCAGGAGCCGTTGAGTCAGCGATTATTATTACTGACAAAATGTCTGGCCGTTCAAAAGGATTTGGTTTTGTTGAGATGACTTCTGACGAAGACGCTCAAAAAGCTATTGAAATGTGGAATGGCAAAGAATTTGAAGGTCGTAATCTAACTGTCAACGAAGCTCGTCCAATGAAAGAACGTCCTCAAAGAGACTTTAATCAAGGCGGCGGCGGCAATCGTTGGTAATCTGATTATCACAAAACAAAGAACAGCCTTTAGGGGCTGTTTTTTGTTTTACAATGTAAAGAGGTATATTAATTAATATACCTCTTTAATTTAAATCCAACCATGTAATAAATAAAAAATCCTGGCAGGAATTTCCCTGATTAAAAATTTTATTCGACTACGCGTCCATGATTGGACTGAAAGAGAATTATAAGGAACAATCTTGGTATCAGCGATACGAGTTATAAAGCCCATTTTTTTAGCGGTTTCTGCCACACGCCATATATGATCTGGATGAGCCACAACAATTGCCTTGTCCCAATAATTCTGCTTACAAATATTTCTGGATTGATCAACCGTTTCAAACGTATCAAGATACCTACCTTTTTCACGATGCTCACGAATAACATTTTTTTTGAAAATTTCAGGTAAACAATCTGCAATTTCCCACTGAAGAACTAAAGGTAATTGAAACTGATTATGAAGATCCTTAACGATTTTTGCTAATACCATATTGCTTTTACCAGGATCATCATACTCTTGAAGCCCAAAAGACTGAGCAATAATCACTTGGGAATCTGCCAGTTCTTGTTCGTTAGAAATTTCTACTTTCCATTTAAAAATACACTCAAATAATCTAATCAAGAATTTCATTTTATCCCCCTTGAAAAATATTTTTAAGAACTAAAAACAGAATAGTATAAATACACTATCCTGTCAAATTTGGCAGGCGCGGCGGGATTCGAACCCACAGGACTCGCTTTGGAGGCGAGACGTTTGCCAATTAACGGACGCGCCCTTACTTTTTCATTTCTTTATGCAAGGTATGTTTCTTGCACCACTTACAAAATTTCTTCAGTTCTATTTTATCCTGAATCTTTTTTTTATTTTTACGAGACCAATAATTGATCCGTTTGCATTCAGTACATTGAAATTTAATTAAAAAATCTTGTGACATATTTTTTCTTTATTTCTTTTCCTTGAGCCGATGCTCGGATTCGAACCGAGGACCTACTCCTTACCATGGAGGTGCTCTACCAACTGAGCTACATCGGCAATCCCTATTAATCTAATGGTGCTCCCTGCCTACCGGCAGGCAGGTACCAACTGAGCTACATCGGCATGTTTATTAATGTGGGCGGTGAGGGACTCGAACCCCCGT
>Ga0307992_1000083_pt1 | contig 60936 bp, 59 predicted proteins | sample EllFjometagen133_FD_203162 | JGI IMG/M metagenome (GOLD analysis project Ga0307992, IMG submission 203162) | Marine microbial communities from Ellis Fjord, Antarctic Ocean - #133 | ecosystem: Environmental > Aquatic > Marine > Unclassified | place: Southern Ocean | collected 2014-10-08
CTTCTTATCTATGCTGGAGTTATTATTTCCCGTTGATCTGCCGCCTAAGCGATTATTTTCTTTTCGCTTATAATCTGTTTCATAAAATCCCGATCCTTTAAAGATAATTCCCATCCCAGAACCAATAAGTCTTTTAACTTTGGCTTTGCCGCATTTAGGACATTTTTTTATCGGCTTTGCGCTCATCATTTGAAATAATTCAAACTTATGCTTACAAGCTAGGCATTCATAATCATATGTCGGCATTTTGTTTTAATTCCTTTTTTTGTCTACTGTTTCAAGATCACTTCTCATATGTAGAAAAACAAGTGACTTGTGTCATGGCAACCTAATAGCCTATTTTTAATTTACTTAAATGCTTTTTTTATTTTTTCAGTAATGGACTCATTTTTAGAATCATAATTGCTGATTTTTGAGAACTCAAGTAATAATTTCTTTTGCTCTGAGCTTAAATTAGTCGGCACAGTAACATGAACCCTTATGTACTGATCTCCTTTACTGTAGCCTCTCAGATCTGAAAAACCTTTGCTGCTGATTCTAAAAACCTTCTCACTTTGCGTGCCAGCGGGTATTTTCATCTTGATTTTTTCTTCATATATACCCGGCACTTCTATTTCCGTACCCATTGCCGCCTGAACAAAGCTTATGGGAACTTTGCAAATAACATCATTGCCGTGTCTTTCAAAAATCTTATGCGGCTTTAAGCGAATCAATATATATAACTCACCCCGCGGCCCGCCTTTTGCCCCTGCTTCTCCTTCTCCTCTAACACGTAAATGCGAACCATTATCTACGCCGGCAGGTATTTTTATATTAATTTTCCTCTCAACCTGCACCTGCCCTGATCCACGGCATTTTTTGCAGGGATGGGTAATAATCTCCCCCGCACCATGACAGCTGTCACATGTTCTGGCAATAGTAAAAAATCCCGCTGATTGTCCTACTTGCCCGCTTCCCTTGCAAGCTGGGCAGGTAATTCTTTTTGTCCCTGGCTGAGCACCGTTACCTTTACATGCCGGACACGGGTCACCTCGTTTTATAGCAATTGTTCTCTCTATACCTTTTGCCGCTTCTTCAAAACTGATCTGAAGTTCATATTCAAGATCTGCGCCACTACTGGGACCGCGTCTTGACTGGCGTCCTCCGGAAAAACCAAAACCGGAAAAAAGATCTTCAAATATCCCTCCCAAATCCTGAAATCCGGAAAAATCAGCCCCGCGAAATATATCTTCACTGCTGTATTGATTGTTAATACCGGCATGGCCAAAACGATCATATTGCGCCCTTTTATTTTGATCCGATAATACGGCGTAAGCTTCTGAAATTTCTTTAAATTTTTCTTCTGATTCTTTGTGTTTATCAGCAGTTGCCCTATCCGGATGATATTTCATAGCCAGCTTACGGTATGTTTTCTTAATAACATCAACCTCAGCATCTTTACTTACACCTAAAATCTCGTAATAATCTCGTTTCGTCATTATTTTCCTTTTTTTAAACACAGATGAACACTAATATCTGTATCCATCTGTGTTAAATCCGCAATCATCTGATTCTTTTAATCAGTGCCAATCTGTGATTATTTTTCGTCTTCTACTTTATACTCAGCATCCACAACATCTTCCTTCTTCTTATCATCTGCTGGGGCCTCATCCTGCTGGGGCGCCGACTGACCTTGAGCTTGGTTTGCTTGATCAGACTGCTGCTGCGCTGCCTGGGCTTTATATACTGCTTCAGCTAATTTATGCGAAGCCTGAGTCAACTCTTCTGTTAACTTCTTTATTTTTTCAATATCAGTACCTTTTAAGTCTTCTTTTAACTGAGCTGCTTTCTTTTCTATATCTTCTTTATCAGCTGCGCTTACTTTATCACCAAAATCCTTTAAAGACTTTTCAGTAGAATAGACTAATGTTTCCGCTTGATTACGCGTCTCAACTTCTTCTTTTTTCTTTTTGTCCGCTTCGGCAAATTTTTCCGCGTCCTTTACCATGCGATTGATTTCCTCTTCGGACAGTTTAGTCGGTGCGGTAATCGTGATTTTCTGCTCCTTACCCGTCCCAAGATCTTTTGCTGATACATGCACAAGACCATTGGCATCAATATCAAAAGTCACTTCTATCTGAGGAATACCCCGGGCCGCTGCAGGGATACCAACAAGATTAAATCTACCCAACTCAACATTGTCATTAGCCATCTGCCTTTCACCCTGCAGTACTCTGATCGTAACTTCAGTTTGATTATCCGCGGCAGTTGAAAATACCTGGCTCTTTTTTGTAGGCACTGTTGTATTGCGTTCAATCAACTTTGTGCATACGCTGCCAAGAGTCTCTATGCCTAAAGAAAGCGGAGTAACATCAAGTAATAATACATCTTTTACATCACCTCTAATAATACCCGCCTGAATTGCCGCTCCCATAGCTACGCATTCCATAGGATCAACGCCGCCTTCAATCTTTTTGCCTGCATAATCTTCAACAAATTTCTGAACTATCGGCATACGAGTAGGGCCGCCAACCATGATAATCCGGTCAATATCGCTAGGCTGCAGTTTCGCGTCCTGGATTGCCTTTGCTATCGGTTCACGGCAACGTTCAACAATCGGATTGATCAAGTCTTCCAGTTTTGCCCTGCTGATTGAAAGAGTCAAATGTTTAGGTCCGCTTGCATCTGCTGTAATAAAAGGCAGATTTACGTCTGTGTTTAAAGCACTCGAAAGCTCAATTTTAGCTTTTTCCGCGCCCTCTCTCAAACGTTGCAAAGCCATTTTATCTTTACGAAGATCGATTCCCTGCTCCTTTTGAAATTCATCTGCAATATAATCAATAAGCGCATTATCCATATCCGTACCGCCCAGATGCGTATCACCATGAGTCGATTTTACTTCAAAAACACCATCAGCCATTTCCATAACAGTTACATCAAGCGTACCGCCGCCTAAATCAAAAACCATGATCTTCTGCTCTTTACCTGATTTATCCATCCCATAAGCAAGGCATGCTGCTGTCGGTTCATTTATGATCCGCAAGACATTAAGTCCGGCAATAGCTCCCGCGTCCTTTGTCGCTGCTCTTTGATTATCATCAAAATAAGCCGGGCAGGTAATAACCACCCCGTCAACCTTATCGCCTAAATAGGCCTCAGCATCTTCCTTTACCTTTTGCAGGATAAAAGCGGATATCTGCTGCGGTGTATATTTATTGCCATAAGCCTCGAATTTATAATCCGAACCCATTTTCCTTTTTGCTGCCTGTATTGTACCCTGTGCATTGATCGCTGCCTGACGACGTGCCGGCTCACCCACCAAACGCTGTCCGTCTTTTGTAAACGCAACATATGAAGGAAAGGCTTTTCCTCCTCCTACTGTAGTACCCTCAGATGACGGTATTATAGATGGTCTGCCTCCTTCTAAAAAAGCCGCTGCTGAATTTGAAGTTCCTAAGTCAATTCCAATTACCTTTGCCATTTTTAAACCCTCCCCTTTAATTATTCTGTTTTACTCTCTTCTTGTTTATTGTTCTCTTGTTCTGTTCCTTCATCACTGATTATCTGTTCTTCTTTATTGTCAATTATCTCTTCCTGTGCCTTTGATACTTTTACCTTAGCTGTTCTAAGAACTCTCTCATTAAGGAGATATCCTTTTTCCAATTCCTCTATTACCGTATTATCCGGATATTCATCGGATTCGACCTGCATAAGCGCCTCATGAAAAGCCGGATCAAAAAGCTTTCCCTTTGCCTCTATCTCAGTCACGCCTTTATCTTTCAAGAGGTCGATCAAACGCTTTAAGATCATTTCCACGCCTTTATGTAAATCATCAAATTCCCGTGTCTGGTCAGCAGCCGCAAATGCACGCTTAAAATCATCGACAAACGGAATAAGCTCACTTATAATCTGCTCATTGGAGAATCTAAGAAATGATATCTTATCTCTCTCCATACGCTTTTTGGTGTTTTCTATATCAGCCTGAAAAAGTAGCATTTTGTCCGTAATCTCTTTTTCTTTTTCCAAAAGGCTCTTATATTCATTTTCACCTATTTTGATCATCTTTTCTTTAATCTTTTTCTCTTCTTTTTTGTGTTTTACTTCTTCTTCCATAAATCACCCACCTTAAATAACAAACTTGTTTAAAGCCTCACTAAGCATTGCGGAGACATATTCTACTGTTGCTATCGCCTTACCGTAATCCATACGTTTAGGTCCGACAATGCCAAGAGCCCCAATTGTCTGATTACCAATTTCATAAGTACCCAGAACAATTGTGCAATTGTTCATAAAGTTATGCGGATTTTCCTTACCGATAAAGACCCTTATTTTTTTATTCCCTTGATCCTCTTGCATAACCTCACGCACAAGTGAGGTCATAACAATCTTTTCATCCAAAAGTTTAATTAACGCACACACCATTTCAGAGCTGTCAAATCCCGGCAAATTCAAAAAATTACTCAAACCCTCCATATAAAAATGCATGTTCTCATCTATAATAGCGCTTGAATCCATCATCTCCATAGACTGCTTCAAAACATGAAAGAACGAATTTCGTTCCTGAATCATCATCTTACGCAGTTTTGTCTTAACATTCAATAAAGGAATATCTTCAAGCTGCGCATTCATAAAATTCTGAATCTTTTTTATTTTTTCCTGGTCAATTTTTAAATCAAAATCAATCACCGATGTTCTGGTAATGCCTGTATTGGTAATAAGCGTGACGCATACTTTTTTCTGATTAAGCAGAGTGAATTGGATACGCTTAAAACATGTCTTTTGGATCTCAGGCTGAGAAACAACTCCCGCATAATTTGTAAAATCAGAAAGCACTTTTGATGTCTTTCTCACAACTTCCTCAAAGGCCAGCTGTTTTGCCAAATATTTTTTACTTATATTTAACTGTTCCTGCGGCGTAAGCCCTTCACTTTGCACAAGCCTATCCACATAATAACGATATCCCTTATCTGTAGGTATTCTTCCCGCAGACGTATGCAAATGAGTTATCAGCTCACGGTCTTCAAGCTCAGCCATAATATTTCTAATCGAAGCCGGACATAAATCCATCTTGTATTTCTTGCATATTGTGCGAGAACTTACAGGCGAGCCACTTGTAATATAATTATTGATTATAATTCGAAGGATTTTCTCTCTTCTTTGCTCGACATCTAATCTCATTTTTACTCCACTTTAGCACTCTAGGTTAAAGAGTGCTAATATACTATCATGAGACTCAAATTTCTGTCAAGATTTTTTTTGCAATTAAAACAGGCACCTTTGCTTCAACGTAAACACCATCGCCAGTATAATCACACTGCAAAACTCTACCCTGTTCATGAAGAGTATTAAGCAGGTTTATTCTACTGTGTTTGAGAAATATTTTTATTAGCGTAGTAGTGCTGATAAGATTTTGTTCAATACATTCGATCATCTCCGCCATATTGATTTTGTGCTTAGCCGATATGGCCACCGAATTAGAAAACTTCCTTTTAAAACGCTCGATTATCCTTTTGCCTACAGCTTCATCAGCCCCTTTAAAATTATCGATCTTATTAAGCGCATAGATAATCGGCTTATCTTGAGCACCCAATTCACTCAGAACCTGCCAAATGGCGTCATGATGCTGAACGATAAGATCACTTGAGGCATCGAGGACAACAAGCAGCAGGTCTGCCTCCTTTATCTCTTCAAGCGTTGCCTTAAAGGCATCAATCAAATGATGCGGAAGCTTATTCAAAAACCCCACAGTGTCCGAGATTAGAACTTTCAGATTATTAGTAGGCAGGGTCACTCTCTTTACCAGGGGATCAAGAGTTGAAAACATCTCGTTTTTTGTTTTTGCCTGAGCGCTGCTGAGGGCATTAAGCAAAGTAGATTTCCCGGCATTAGTATAGCCAACAAGAACAACAGTAGAAATGGCCTTTTCCGTCCGGCGCTTTCTCAAATGCACTCTACGAATTTCAAGCGTCTTAATATCCCTTTTAAGCAAATCAATGCGTTTTCTTACTCTTCGCCTGTCAATTTCAAGCTTTTGCTCTCCAGGCCCACGCGTTCCGATACCGCCTCCCAGGCGGGAAAGCGCTATGCCTTTGCCCATAAGTCTGGGCAACAGATACTGTAACTGAGCAAGCTCAACCTGAATTTTCCCCTCTTGAGTTTTCGCATGTCTGGCAAATATATCCAGAATCAACTGAGTACGATCAATCGTCTTACACCCGAGAGCATCCTCAACATTCTTTTGCTGTGTAGGGCTAAGATCATTATTAAAGATTATCGTATCGGCCTTAGTCTCTTTAGTAAGTTCAGCTAATTCTGCAAGCTTACCAGAGCCTAAATACAAAGACGGGGTAGGATAATGCCGATTGCATTTTATCTCTCCGACTATCTTTCCCTTAACGGTTTGTACAAGTAATTTAAGCTCTTCGCTTAAACTATCTAATGACCAATCACGGGAGGAATCTTTTAATTTTACTGTTACAGTAATTACTTTTTCCATAGAAAAGTCATTATAATACAGAAATAGAAATTGCTACAGAGAAATTAAAAATTTTAAAAAAGATATTCTTAGTTTGCTTGCTCTCTCAAATTGCACTCTCATGCAAATAATGCATAAATTGCAAGTCAAGCTGCTTTGTTGTTAGGTGGACTATTCTGCAGTTTAAAAAATCAGCCCACAAAATACTTGTTTTTTTTGAGCAGCCGTAGTTGTGATTTGCATGAATTCTTTATGTGAAGAGACATGGATACCCCTCATTCCCAGGCTTAATGCCGGCTTGATATCTTTTTCATAACTGTCTCCAATGGAAACACATTGCTCAGCCAATACAGACAATCGCCGACTTACATATTCAAAAACACTGGTACTCGGCTTACGAGCGTTTGTTTTAAAAATCCTAAAATATTTTCTATAATCTTTAATTCCCAGTGCATGAAGAATCTGCTTTGCCTGATGATCCGTGTTATTTGATACTAAAACAAGCATATATTTACCGGCAAGAAACTCCAGTGTATTTATCAATTGAGGATTCTCAGATAAATATTCCTTTGGATTAATCTGCGTATCTTTAAATTTCGCCCAGTCTTTAATGCTAACCCTGTAATCCACTGCTATGCGCTCAATCATTTCAGTATATGTAGGCTTACGTAAATACACAATTTGGAATTCATCTGTTATTTTTTGCTTTTCTTCTTCAAGCAAAGCAGCAGCTTGTACCTGAGATATCCCTAATTTTACTTTTAATTTAGAAATAACAAATTTATGCCATTTCTTCAAAATGACCTGTCTCATCGCATCACTTTCATATAATGTGTCGTCCATATCAAAGATCAACACTTTAATGCCTTGTGTACTTTCGAGATTTTGCCATAGAAATTCAGGATCAGCCTGAGTAGTTACTGGAGGAAATTTAAGGTTTTAAAGTGCTTCTTTTAAATGTACTTGGTTGATAGCTAATTTAGGGGCAAGTTTGCAACCGATTACAATCTTATTAGAATAATCATATTGATTCCTAGTACTGATTGGAACCTCAGAGGCTTCCGCACAGAAACTGCCCTGCAAAAACACATAAATCAACAGTAAAACAGAGATATCATAAAATAGATTATTTTTTATAGTCATTTTATCCCTATGAAATTAAAGCCCTATAATTTATTAGAACTAAAGCAAATAAAAACTTTAAAGCATACCATCTGTTTTAAATTTTTGCCAGGTAATATAGAAAAATATACTACGCCAGCTTATTTATTTAAAATATTTTAAAAAGTAGTTTATTAATATTGCGAAGAAAGTCTTGAACAGTATCATATTCCCTTGGCAAGAATAAGTATCAGGAAATATACAAGATAGGAAATTATTGCTAGAAATATTACTTTACTGAGTGCCACTTTTTTTATGTAAAAGCTTTTTAATTTTAGCTCTGTTGTAAACCTAGGCATGCGCATAAATAGTCTCCTCAAACAATAAGATATTACATACTTTTTAAAACTGTTAAATTATACCATACCTTTTTTAAATTTACAAGCTAAGCCAGGCAAATTATTCTAAAAATATCATTATTGTAAGTACATGCTTCTATTAGAGTTAAATGTAATAATGGACAATTTTTTTAAAATATTCTCTGTTAACTGGTCATTGGCTAACCTCCATTGCCAATTGTTCTGGGCAATTCCCGGCATATTCATCCTGTTGTCCTGCCCTAGCCCAAGAATGTCCTGCACAGGAAATAATACTGTATTTGCCTTTGAGCTCATCAAAAGTCCAATCAGTTCCCATCCTAGGTCATCAATAGATACTTCCTTGCCTAAATAGTTAAATAATTTCTCCTTATCCTCTGGCTTAAGCTCATTTTCAAACCAGCCACGCACAGTATTGTTATCATGCGTCCCTGTATATGCAACACAGTTTTGGTTATAATTATGCGGCAGATAAGGATGCTTTTTCAGATCTTCGTAAAAGGCAAAAAGCAGGATTTTCATACCGGCAAAACCAAAATGCTTAATGGTATCCCGAACCTCATCAGTTATAATTCCCAGATCTTCAGCAATTATCGGCAAGTCAGGATACTCACTTAATAATGTATTGAAAAAATCAATTGCCGGCGCTTTTTCCCATGCTCCTTTAATTGCTGTTTCCTCTCCGGCCGGAACCTGCCAGAAATCAACAAATCCGCGGAAATGATCGATCCGAACCTTATCAAAAATTCTTAGATTATGCTCAACTCTCTGCATCCACCATTTATAGCCATTTTTAGCCATAACTTCCCAGTCGTAAACAGGATTTCCCCATAGCTGTCCGGTCTGACTAAAATAATCCGGCGGAACACCAGCAAGATATCTTAGATTCATGTCTGCATCTAACTTGAATATCGCCGGGTTAGTCCAAACATCTACACTATCATAAGTCACATAAATCGGAATATCTCCGATTATCTGAATACCTGAATCATTAGCATATTTTTTTAAAGTCTCCCATTGGCGGAAAAATAAATACTGAAGAAATTTTTCCTTAATTATTTCATCTGCATTTTTCTCTTTTAATTTAATGATTGCCTCAGGCACCCTATCTCTTATTCCTTTCGACCATTTTGTCCAAAGAGCACCATTAAAAACTCTCTTAAAAACTATGAACTGAGCATAATCTTCAAGCCATGAATTATTGTCTTTACAAAACAAATCAAAGCCTGTCTTATCAGTTAATTTAAATGTATCATATGCAATATTAAAAATTTTCGTCTTTGCCTCATATACCCTTGAATAATCCACTCTCTTTGCGCAAATCCCAGAGAACACTTCAAGATCACTTTTTTTGATAAGCCCATCTTCAAGCATCAGCTGCGGGCTGATAAAAAAAACATTTGACGCAAAAGCAGAAACGCTGCTGTAGGGCGAGTTACCTGAGATCGAATTTGTCGGATTCAAAGGTAAGACCTGCCAGTAACTCTGTTTAGCCAATTTAAGCATATCAATAAATCTGTAAGCTGTTGGCCCCAGATCGCCGATCCCAAAATCAGACCATAGAGAACTTATATGTAATAATAAACCGCTGCCCCTATTCCCCATTTTCTCTCTCCTGGTATAATCCTGTGATTACACCTGATTTAATAGATTATTAAAAATTACAAAGATTACTTTATGTTAGAAATCGCTGTGATCAAGCTTTTAATCTCTGAAATCAAGACATCCTCATGCTTTCCAGTTATGGGATGTCTAATTATTAATTAATAAAGCCGCTGGGAATGATTTCATGATACTGCCAAGTGACAATGTCCTATTCCCGTTAATCTTTTCCTGGGTTATTGAATTTACAAAATAAAAGTCACTGTCATTGGGCAAAGAAATATATGTATCATCCCAAATCTGCCCTAATGGATTTTCTCCCTCTTTAATAAATAGGCTTAAAAATCTGGGAACTACGATTATCGCCCACTGCTCATTAAACCTGCGCGCAAAGACAATAATATTATCTCTATATTTGCCTCCAGCCTCAAGTGCCTGATAACTCCCCAGTTGAAAAAGATCCCGATACGCCGCCCTTGTTTGCAGAGAGCGGTATATCAAAAAAAGCTTGATCCTTCCATCTTCTTTAGATCCCATAAGCTCTGTGATCAGCTCAGGCATATTTGCCTGTTCTTGAGCCTTAATATATTCAAGCACTCTATTGCGGCTTAAAAAATCGACCTCCCTGCGATTATCCGGATCAACAAGACTAAAATTCCAGAATTCACTTCCCTGATAAAAATCCGGCACACCGGGTACCGTGATCTTCAGCAAGGTCTGTGCAAGAGAATTAAACATGCCAAAATAAGCAGCTTTTCTTGCAAAAGGCATAAAGCTATCAAGAAAGACACCTGGATTCTGAAAATTAAGTATCTTTTTCATGAAATCAAAATATGCTTTTTCATAAACAGCGTCCGGCTTAAGCCATGCAGTATGGACCTTTGCCTCACGCACTGCTTTTATCAAATAATTTTCCATACGCTTTAGAAATGACCCATAATCCCCTCCGTCAAACGGAAGCGCTCCCAGAAGGGTTTGATATAGAAAATATTCATCATTTTTATCTGGAGCAAGTAAAGAACTCACCAGGGTTTTGTGCGCTTTATTTATTTTATGCCAGTGCTTTATATTCTGCTCCCAAAGATTAGGTATCTCAGAAAGAATATTAAGACGCGCTCTAATATCAGCGCTTCTTTTTGTGTCATGTGTGTTCAAGGCATTCAATGCCTGCGGCCAAAACTTTGCTTTCTGTTTGTTATAATTATGGAATTCTTTTATAAATGCCCCGAATTTAACCGGATATCCGCCTACCTCATTTAGAGATAACAGTCTATTATAAACATAAAAAATAGTGTCCTCTACACCCTTGGCCATAAGCGGACCACTTACCTGCTGAAAACGCATTACAAATTCTAAGAGCTTCTCTTTGCCTACTTCAGGATAAACATGTTCGGTTTCCATCAAAAGAAACCTCTCAATAAAATTCAATTCATAAAAAAGCCCCGGGCTAGTAAATTTTGCTCTTTTTATCACATTATTAATAATTTCCTTATCCTCTTGCCGGAAATAAGCCGCGCTCAAATATGTCCTATACACAGGAAAAAGAGCCAGGATTTCTACCAATGCCCGCTTTAATCCATAAAGAGTAATATCTGTTCCATACCGACTCTCAGAAGATGCCTTTTTGATAAAAAGAGCAAGGTTATCGATATTTCCCGCCATATGCTTTCCAATAATCAGCCTTTTTTTCTGGGCAAGAAGCTCATCATATGGAATTTTTATTCCGCTAAATTTGGCATAAATACGGTTGAACTTCCTTTGGTTTTTTCTCAGACAAAAAATCCCGTTCGCATTATTAAGAAAATCATAACCTGTTGTCCCTTGCACCGGCCAAAAACTAAAAAGTTTTTCTTTTTCTGTAAGAATTTTTTCAACAACTATATATGCATGGGGGGCCCTCAACCGCAATCTTTCTAAATACTGCATAGGGTCATATAAACCATCAATATGATCGACCCTTAGTCCTGATATTTTTTCTTCATCTACAAGCTTAAGTATAAATCGATGCGTATATTCAAATACCTTCTCATCCTCTATCCGTAAACATATAAGCTCATTAATATTAAAAAATCTACGGTAATTAATCTCCTCTGCAGCAACCTTCCAAAAAGAAAGCCTAAACATCTGATTAGACAATAAGCCATCAAGCAGATTAAAGCTTGCCGCATTGTCTTTTTTTCCGTTAAAAACTAGAATAGCTTCATCAACTGATTCTTTAATCTCCGAGGACTTTGCATATAATTGCCAAAACCCTTTTTTTATCAAATTAAATTTTTCACTGCTACTTTCTGAATTATCCAATTCCCTTAGGCTTAAAATCAGTTCATTGAGTTTTAAAATATCCGCATGACCAGTCCCGAGCTTTTCTTCAAGCGCCACCTGATTATGAGAGAAAATCTTTGCATAGGTCTTAAGATGCAGGGCAAACCAATGAGAATAATAATTAACACCCAGCCCTCTTTCTTCGTAGCTTAGCTGCAGTTCTTGAGATTCAAGCGCCTCTGCATAAAATTTACCTAAAAATGGAGCAAGCAATCGACCATGCATACTTTCATAAGGATGCAACCAATTAATATCAAAGAAATTACAAAAAGAAGAGGCTGCTCCTTTTTCCAGCACATCGAGAAGTATTTTGTTTTGACCGCTAAAAGACATATGGTTGGGAACAATGTCCTGTATCCAGGAAATGCCGTTTAGCTTTGCCTGCTGGATCAGATCATTAAAATCATCCTCTGTCCCCAGCTCAGGATTGAACTGATTCGGATCAACGATATCATAGCCATGCAGGCTGCCTTTTCTTGCTTTAAAAATCGGCGACGCATATATATCGGATATGCCTAGGCTTTTGAGATAGGGCAGAATTAATTCGGCATCCTTAAATTTAAATAAGGGATTAAACTGAATCCTGTAGGAGGATTGAGGCGCATGCATTACTTACTCCTTACAAAAAGATATCCACCCAGGCACTTAAAGCTATTCACCCATTTTTTAGCGAGTTTATCTTCCTGTTTTGCTTTTCCTTTCATAATATCATATAGTTCTCTTTTGACAGAAAAATATATATTTTGCGCCTCCCATATGCGCATTTGCAGCCCTAAGGGACGTAGTACTTTAAAAAGATTTTCCATCCTCTTTATAAGAGACGTATTCTCTGGATCCTCCTTAAATTGGGACATCAATCGGCCTATTTTTCTGCTGGCAACATAACCCAAAGTTGCTTTATCAATATTTAATGACCATTTTTTACTTTGCTTAACCAAGGCAACTATACGTTTGATATCAATATTTTCTTCTCCCAGTACTTTTTTTAAGTCAGTATTAAACATAAAGGTACTCGTGCTTAATAAAACCTGCGGAATCGGAATGTTTATCTGCTTCATCGCCTGCATAATCGGATAATGGTGTTCATTGATTAACCGAAAGGAGGTCTCAATTTCTTCTAATGTAACAGCAAGCATTTGCTGTAAAATCCTTCTTTGTTCATCTCTAAAAACATGCCATAAAGAAATAGCGTGTCCGTTGCAATATTTATCCAGCAACGAAATCACTGAGGATACATCACTTTTGCCAAAAGCCTCTCTTGCTTCTATGCACATTTTAATAAATATTTCATCATTTAAAGCAGCCGTTACACCGCCAAAGATTATATAATCGCCTAAATGCAGAACAGCATAACTAAAATTTTCCTGTTCAAGCGTGATTATAGATCGGATCATAACAGTTCCCGCGACAAACTGCTGTTTACCTGCCTCGAGATGCTCATGAGCACTGCGTTTTATTTCATAATTATAGATATTTTCCTGCAAATCATAATTATTAAAAAGAGAAGACACCGCATAATGCGCAGCTACTCTTTCTAAACCAAGCATAGTAGTTTTTACAAATTTCTCATAAAGCTTTGCCGCATTTTCATGTTCTTTGATATTACTTTTTGCACTCTTTAAAATATTCAAATAATCCGGTTCTAAATCAAGACCGCTTACTTCTCTAGCCAACTGTATAGCCTTTGCCGCATACTGAATAACCTGCATTGATTCCAGCCCCGAAATCTCATCAAAAAACCATCCACAGCTTGTATACATGAACATCGCGTGACGCTGCATTTCAAGCAGTTTTAAGACACTCGTTATCTCCTCTTCATTTAATGTTCTCAACGCATGCTCTGCAAAAAATTCATGGAGATTTTTCGGACTGCGGTTCAAAATAATATTAATATAATCGTTGCGCGCATCCCAGACATCATCCAGATATTTACTCATCTGCTCTTCATAAATACCTGCAAGGCTATCCCTCAACCAATCCATGGCTTTGCGCAAACCCACACGCCATGATTGGTTCCAGGATGGATTCGCCCCTATATTACATCCGCAATTGCTCTTCCACCGCTCAACACCATGAAAACAACTCCAAGAAGAATTTTCAATTATTTGAACTTCATGGACAGGAGGAAATTTTTCAAGAAATTCTCCGTATATCGTTATCTTGGCTCGGGCTTTTTCTACGATCTGGTTGAGCCCGTAAGACAAGGCCATTTCACCATAAGCATGATGATGCCCATAGGTTTCTCCGTCAGTAGCAATATTTACCAATTGCGGTTGTTCCTTATTATCAGCAAAAGTCCCAATCAGCCGGTTAGCAAAATTTTCACCATTATCCAGCAGCCCGCCAAAAGCAATATCCTGCGATACCGGTCCGTCATAAAAGAAAATACTTATACTCTTACCGGAAGGCAGAGGACATTTATAAGCCAGCTTTGGATCAATCTTACCGCCTGAGACATCAAGCCATTGTGCACTTTCTATCTTTTTTACTTTATAGGCCTGGGAAGGCGAGAGTATCGTGAATTTTATCTCATTCTCAGCCATGACCTCAAGTGTTTCCAGGTCAACAGCTGTCTCTGCAAGCCACATTCCCTCAGGTTTGCGATTAAATCTGCTTTGGAAATCTTTTATACCCCACTTGATTTGAGTCTGTTTATCTCTTTTATTAGCCAGAGGCATAATCATATGGTTATAAACCTGGGCAATAGCAGAGCCGTGTCCGGAAAATTTTTCCATGCTCTCCTGATCAGCCTTGATTATCTTTTCGTAATTTTCCAGGTTTTTGCGCTGCATCCAGGAAAGTAGTGTCGGCCCGAAATTAAAACTTATCTTCGAGTAATTATTAATAATATCAATTATTTTATTCTCTGCATCAAGAATACGCGAAGCCCCGTTCGGCGCATAGCATTCCAGAGTAATTCTTTCATTCCAATCATGATAAGGATACGCCGAATCCTGAATTTCTACCTCTTCTAACCAGGGATTTTCCCTAGGCGGCTGATAAAAATGTCCATGCACACATAAATATCGGTTCACCTTAAAACCTCCTTTTGATACAAAGCAAAACTGCTCATTTTAATATTTAAATTTTGTTTGTTTTCAATAATATCAGGCAGCAAAGTCCCTTCGCCGCCCCAGATTTCTTGCGCCGAATCAATGATTTTATTCCATTTCCCTTCACTGGATTCAAAAGAAAAAGAAACATCAGATTTAAAAAAATTCATCACGCAGAATAATTCGCTTTTATTATACCACCTTCTCCAAAACAAAAGCCTTTGTTTTTCATTAAGCGACATTTCAATCGAATTCTTATCAAGCTTTCTTAAACTTGGAAGTGTTTTTCTTAGTTCTATCAACTTTTTATAAAAATTGAGCATCACTTTATGATGCGCTTCATTTCTCTTATTCCAGCTCAGCTTTGAAAGATTAAATGTCTCCTTATCCTGTGCATCAGCAGGAGTCCCAGCATAACCAAAAGAAGCGAATTCATGTCTCCTTCCACTGTGTACAGCTTTTATCAATTTTTCGTCGCTATGTTCAACAAAATATAAGAAAGGTGCAATTTCTGCATACTCTTGACCCATGAAAAGCATCGGAACATAGGGGGAAAGTATTACTGAAGCCGCAGCGAGTTTAAGCATTTCAAAGGGTACTAATTGCGATAGTCTTTCGCCTTTGAGCCTATTACCTATCTGATCATGGTTTTGAGAAAAAACGATAAACTGATGAGCAGCGATGTCCTGGCTTGAATTACCATGATATCTTTTCCTGAAATTAGAATACTCTCCTTGATAAACAAATCCGTATCCAAAGGCCCGGCTCATTTTTTCCATCTGTTGGAAATCCTGATAATACCCTGTTTTCTCTCCAGTTATAATAGCATGCAAGCAATGATGAAAATCATCGTTCCATTGCGCATCTATTCCATAACCGCCTTGTGATCTTGGCTTGATGATACAGGCATCATTCAAATCACTCTCGGCTATCAAATAGTATTTCTTCTGTTTCCTGCATGAAAAATCATCGATATTCTCAGCTAATTCTTTTAAAAAATGTTTAGCGCTCATATCATGAATCCCATGTACAGCATCTAAACGCAATCCATCTAGATGATAATTTTCAAGCCAGAATAGCGCATTCTCAATAAAGTACTTTCTTACCTCTGAGCTGTATCGATCATCAAAATTCAATGCCATCCCCCAGGGAGTTTTATATTTATCAGTAAAGTAAGGCCCGAAATCAGCCAGATAATTCCCTTCCGGTCCCAGGTGGTTATAAACAACATCAAGAATGACTGATATTCCATGGGCATGAGATGCATTCACAAGTTTTTTTAGCTCATCACAACCGCCATAAGAATTCTGCACAGCAAACGGATAAACCCCATCATAGCCCCAGTTCCTGCTTCCGGGAAACTGGGCAACAGGCATTAGTTCTAAAGTTGTAATCCCCAGATCTACCATTTCTTTTAAACGCGGGATAATATGGTTAAAATCACCTTCTTTTGTGAAAGTGCCCACATGCAATTCGTAGATCACCATCTCCGAAAGCCCCACCCCGGAAAAAGAAAAATCATCCCATATAAAACTATTATGTTCGACAACCGCGGAAGGACCATGTACCCCCTCAGGCTGATAAGCCGAAGCCGGATCCGGCCTTTTCTTATCACCGTCAATCTGATAAAGGTAAGTTGCCCCGGAAGGAATATTTTCAACTACTGCCTTCCAATATCCCAGATTATCTTTATCCATTTTTACTAAACGCCCTAATGGCGAGATAATCTTTAATTTTATATCTTTAGCGAGTGGAGCCCAGACAATAAATTCACACAAGCCTGATTTTATATAATTTACTCCTATTTTCATCTACACTTCCTTGTTTAAAATTATAAATACAGCGGATTTTAATTTATATATATTAAAAATCTAAGTTTAAGGCAAGAATATCATCAGAAAAAAATAAGATTAAACCTTGCTCGAAACTTATCTATGAAAGCCTTATTTTATTAAATTCACAGCAATCGTTTCTCCAGGCGCAAGTAAATATTTTTTTGAATTGACCTTTATCGGAAGTTTCCCCTCACCCAGTATATTTTTTCTTAAAAATATTTTAACTCTAGTTTTTTTAATATCAAAGACCAGTGAATTCCCCTTATAAATAATGTTGAATTTTAGCCTTTGCCACTTAAGGGGCAATTTAGGATTGACCTCAATCACATCATCCAAGACCTTTATACCGGCAAAACTCCTCATAACGATATCAAGTGATCCGCCCATGACGCCGGCATGAATCCCTTCCGTAGTAGTACCTCCCTGAGTATCATTTATATCTGATTTTAAAACCTCCATGAACCAGTCCCATAATGCCTTTGCCTTGCCTACCTCCTGCGAAACAAAGCAATGTACAACTTTACTTAGAGTAGATCCGTGAGAAGTGCGTTTTATATAATAATCATAATTATTTTTCAAAAGTTTGTTGGTAAAATCATATCCCGCCGCATTAAAAATAGTCTTCACTTCATCCTGAGTCAGTAAATAAAAAATCATCAATACATCTGCTTGCTTGGCCACCTTATAATTATCCGGAGACTTCCCTTCTGCTTTAAGAATCCTGTCCATGCGGTGTATATCTTTGTATTTTTTCTTATACCAAGTCCAATCAAGCTCTTTAAGGCTAAAATATCCCTTAAATTGCGCTATAATACCATTGCTATCCATGACAATACTCATTTTACGTATTATGCGTTCCCAGCGGTTGGTTTCATAATCGGTTAGTTCTAATTTTTTTCTAAGCCGCGTCGCCCTTTTCTTAGAAACTAATTTTAGTATTTCCTGCGCCTTTTTCAGTGTCCAAACAATCATTACATTTGTATATGCATTATCAATAAGACCCGAATGTGGAATACCTGGAAATTTTTCATGAAATTCATCCGGCCCCATAACTCCACGCACATGATATCTTTTCTTTTTAGCATCATATTCGCATAAACTGCACGCAAACTGAGCAATAGAAATAATCATCTCCGCGCCGTATTTCTCAAGAAACTCAATTTCATGCGTAGATTTCCAGTAATTCCAGGCATTGTACGCAATCGCAAATGATACATGCCTTTGATTACGGCTGTAATCAGCCCCCCATTTACCTGAACGAGGATTTAAATGCACAACCTGAGTTTCTTCTCTGCCGCTTGATCCACTTTGCCAGGGAAACATCGCGCCTTTATATCCGTTATCTATGGCATACTGCCTTGCCTTTTCCAGGCGCTTGTATCGGTATAAAAGCAATGCCTTTGCTATTTGCGGCATATGCATACTGAAAAAAGGCAGGACAAATACTTCATCCCAGAACACATGCCCCCGATAAGCCTCACCATGCAAGCCGCGTGCAGGTAACCCGGCATCAATTTCCTTATTGTGCGGTGAAGCAGTCTGCAGTAAGTGGAAAATGTGCAGACGCAGAACCTGCTGAGAAAAAACATCTCCTTCTATTTCTACATCAAATTCATCCCAAAGTTTTCTCCAGGCCTTTACATGAGTCGTAAGCAGAATATCAAATTTTGGCAATTTCTTTGCTAAATTAATTGCTTCTACTTTTGCATTTTTAACGCCGGTATCCCTTGACGTGAATATTGCTACTGTTTTTTCTATACTGTAACTCTGATGTTTTTGAGCAAACACTCTGAATTCCTGGCCAACAACCTGGTTGCCGTGTCTAATAATATCAATTGCCGGCTTAAGCTCTTTTGCCTTGGAAAAAACCCTCAGTTTTGCCGCCTCATAAATCTCAACTTTTGACTGGCTGGTTTTAGCTCCCAAATAAACTCCGTTACGGGTAAATTTTCCAAGTTCATGAGATCTCCAGTGATTAAAATTTAGTTGCCGATACCTCTCAACATTCATATTCAATACTGCTCCGTCAAGCATGGAACGCACACTTATATAATCGCTATAATTATCCGGAGTAATCTCATATTTTATTGCTGCAATGTGAGGATTTGCCATGCTTACAATTCTTGTCTCATGTATCCATGTCCTGCGTCCATGCGGCATCTGACATAATATTTTTCTGATTAGTTTTCCATTACGCATATCAAGTTCCTGATAAAAAGAAAGAATTCTAGTCGCAGAGGGGCTAAACCATACTCCATCCCGGACCTTAAAGGTCAGATATGTCCAGTTAGGACAGTTAACCAGGTCTTCATTGTAGATAGTCCGCCCGGCTATATTCGTAGCTAAACGATTGTACAGCCCTGCCAGATATGTACCAGGATAATGCATTTCCGTAGGAACTGTTTCCGACGCAGCACCTCTTGTGCCAAAATATCCGTTTCCAAGAGTGCAAAGGGCTTCTCGCAAACTCTCTTCTTCAGGCTCAAAACGTTTATAAATCAATTTCCAAGGATATTCTTTTTGCATATCAGCTTTCTTTCTAACCATTAAGGCTTATTTCTCAGTCACCTACTAATTGATTAAAGAGTCTGGCCACTTCATCCGGTGTACTCAGACGAAATCCAGCAGCAGATATCTTTTCCTGATCGCTTACAAGTATGCCCACGCCCTGGCTGTTTACCGCTCTGAAGGCATCTTCATCTGTTGTATCATCTCCAAAGTAAAATACCGTATGGTCTTTCCATGATAAATCAAGCGCCTTCATTATCCAGCGCACTGCCTTGCCTTTATTCCAGTCAATAGCTGGTAAAATTTCGAAAACCATTTTTCCATGCATAAGACGCAATGTATTATTCTCCGCAACAACTTTTTCAACATATTCTTTTATTTTAGGAAATTCTTCTTTATTAACCAAACGATAATGTACTGCAACACTGAATTTTTTTTCCTCAATGATTACTCCTTTTATATCCGATAGAGCAGTTTTTAAAATTCCAGTTACCTCCTCAACTACAGGAATAGTTTCTTTTGCCTTGGGCTGTATCATCGACATGCCATTTCCTGAGATATCAAAGCCATGGCTTCCCGCATAAAAAATCCCCTCAATGCCTGCAAGTTTTTCCACATCCTCACGCATTCTACCGCTGACAATTGCCGTAGTAAACCTAAAAGAAAGCTTCTTTACAAGCTCACGCATTTGCTCATTAATAATAGCATCCTGCGGCCTGTCGACTATTGGCGTAAGTGTTCCATCATAATCAAGGAAAAATACAATTTTTTTATCTGACTTGAATATAGACTCCGGCAATTCAAAATACTGCGGATTAATCGTCAGATCATTTTTATCGCCTTTTATTTTCGCGTATGCGCCTTCAAGTAATTTTTTATCACTCCAGCAATCAAATAAAGGAACCGGTTTTCGGTCAAACCATGCTTGTATCCTATCCAGGCTTAATGCTGAAAAGGAGGTTATTACTGCATCTGCTCCATTTTGGTTTAGGGCAGCTATATTATCGCTTCTGGCTACACCAACAACAAAAGCAAACCCTCCGTTTCTGCCGGATTGAACCCCTGATATTGCGTCTTCAAAAACTACACTTAGGCTTGGAAGCGTTCCTAAATTCATAGCCGCCTGAACAAATATATCGCCTTCGGGCTTTCCTTCAAGGCCCATCTCCTCCGCTATAATTCCATCCACTCTTGTATCAAATAAATCCAGGACTCCAGCTGACTTCAGAATAAACTCGCAATTTTTAGAAGAAGAGACTACCCCGACTTTAATACCGTTCTTTTTTAAATCCTTTATCAGCTCTATGCACGGCTTATATACCTCTACCCCATTTGTTAGAAGTACCTGTTGGAATTTTGCATTTTTATTATTGCCGATTGCATATATTGTCTTTTGTTCAGCCGTGTCTTCAGGGCTGCCCAGGGGCCAGAATATATCTCTTGATTCTAAAAAACTTTTTATACCCTTTAATCTTGGCTTACCGTCCACAAAATTAAGATAATCAACATGCGTGAATTCTTTAAAAAGCTGCCCCTCTAAACCTGCCTTTTCCTTTAGGCATTCATCAAAAACCAATTTCCAGGCATCTGCATGGACAATTGCTGTTTTTGTTATAACCCCATCCATATCAAAAATACCAGCCTCAAAAAAATACTTTCCCATATATACCCCTTGGTTTACGAATTAAACAAACTCATGTGATTTTAATCAGAAAATTCAGTATTAACTAACTAATCTACCTTAGAATCAATATTCTTTGATACAATATTAATATCTGCAATTAGTTATCTTTACTATAATAACACAAAAAACTCTAAAATAGAAATTGAATTCAAGGGTTGTTTTCTTCATTCAGCCAGTTCTGCCATTTTTCTTTATCAGGACCATATAAGGTCCTTTAACCTTATCTGTTAATTATAGCAGAATAACATTAAAGGGTCGATAGGATATGTATTGTAAATATTCGGTAAGAAAAAAAATTAGAAGAGATATTTAGGCGTCAAGATTAAATTCTGTGTTAGCTTCATTTGCTCTTGAGTCATTCCATTTTTTATAGCAATAATCAATAAGGAATTGTCTTTCAGTTGGGTCCATTGATTTAAGCTCAATCCCAACATTGAATTTTGCATTGCTCACTTCAGCGCAATCCCTTATCCAGACAACTTTTCCGCTTGAGAAAAAAGGCATTATCGTATCAGGAAATGTCATTTCGCAGTCCAAGATAGCTCCATTTTTAATGCGATTGTTCAAAACCGCTTTAAACCCGCCTCGGCTAAAGTTATCCGTAGTCAGCAATCCTCTTGTTTGAGTATTGCGTACTTGAAATTCACCGCTTATATTTGCACCAAAACGCATATGTTTTCTTCGTTCATCCATTATGATATTTTCCTGCTATCTTAAAATGCGGGCTTATTTGCCTAACTATGTTTTTCCTTAAATCTGATTAAGTATACCACAAAAGTAAAAATTTACAAGCCCCCAGCAAGAGATTTAATTCAGTCAGGCAATATTACTACTATTCTAATTAGAGCTAATCATTTAAGGCTTATTTAAAGCAGCAACAGCGTCCTCGACTATTTCATCCATTAACTCTTTAACTGAAACTATTTTATTTATCCGGTAAACATTGCTACCGGCAAACACAACCGAATCATCGATATTACCGCTAACAGCATTAAACAATGCCCTGGCTATGCAATATGGCGCAGTTGCGGGATTACAAGTTTTAAGACAGCGGTAAGTACATTTAAAAGGCTCTCTTTTTCCTTCTACTACCCGCTTAATAAGTTCTGTTTTTATAGATCTGCCAGGCATTCCGACAGGACTTTTTATTATCACCACATCCTCTTTTTTAGCATCAAGATAGCACTGTTTAAATCCGTCAGGAACCGCACACTCATAAGTTGTCACAAAACGTGTTGCTATCTGTACTGCATTCACCCCCAGTTTAAAAAACCTTGCAGCATCTTTGCCGTCAAATATGCCTCCTGCGGCAATAATGGGAATAGTTGCTTTATAGGATTTTTCATATTCTCGAACTACCTTAATGACATCACTCACTAATTCCTCAAGCAAATTATCCTTGGGCGAGATTAATTCATCAAAATGAAAACCCAGATGACCTCCGGCCAGAGGACCTTCAACAACAATAGCATCCGGGAAAATATTATAGCGCTTTTTCCAGGTTTTCAATATCAACTCTGTTGCACGGCCAGAAGAAACAATAGGAATAATTTTAACTGAACTCCCTTCTAAATAAGCCGGGAGTTTAATTGGAAGACCTGCCCCAGAAACAAGAAAATCAGCTTTTTCTTCTGCAACAACATGAGCAAGATCCTCATAATTAGTTACAGCCACAAGGATATTGGCTCCAACAACCCCATCGGTCATTTTTTTAGCCTTACGTATTTCGTTCTGCAATCCAACTCTTGATGCCTTAACAAAATCTATATCATTCTCCTTAGTACCATAGCCAAGTCCAACACTTGCTATAGTACCAGCCCCACCGCAATTTGCTACAGCACTTGCCAAAGGTGCTCTTGAAATAGCAACTCCCATACCCCCCTGGATTATTGGAATTTTAACTTCCAAGTCTCCAAGAATAAGAGGTTTAAGTTCATTAATCATATCTTCCTATCTTTCTTTCCATATACTTACTACTCAATCAACAACTAATATACTTACATTTCTTTTGGGGTGGATGAGGGGACTCGAACCCCCGGCCTCATGAACCACAATCATGAGCTCTAACCAACTGAGCTACATCCACCATAAAAAAAATTATAGCTAAATTTGGCGTCCCTGGGGCGATTCGAACACCCGGCCCACTGCTTAGAAGGCAGTTGCTCTATCCAGCTGAGCTACAGGGACACAAATCTAGATTTATTAAATAACAGGTTAAAAGAATTAATTAAACCTAATCCCTGAAACCTAATCCCTAAAACCTAAACCCTATCCCCTATCTTTAAATGGTCGGGGCAGGTGGATTCGAACCACCGACCTCTTGGTCCCAAACCAAGCGCTCTAAGCCAAGCTGAGCAATGCCCCGAATCAATTACAAATACTTAGATAATATTTTAATATTAAAAGTGCAGAGAAATAGTCTTTACTTCTCTACACTCAAATAAAAACATATAAATTGTATTATTTATTACTTTTTGCCCTGATTCTTATCCTGTTTAGCTGTCTTAACAATGCTTAAGGAAACAAGCGTATTTTTTTCTTTGCCCTTGGCATCTTTTTCTTTTCGAAAAGTTGTTAAAACCGTTGCATCATTTTTAAGTTCCTTCAGGGAAACAGTTATAGACTCACCCTTACTGGTTTTAAGTACTATATTTGATTCTCCGCGCGACTTAAAATCCACATACTCAACTTTACCCACAGCACCAAATACATTCTGGTTCTTTGTTCCCAAAGTAAGTACCGAAGATTCCGCTTTTTCTTCTGCAAACAAGTTCTCCCCCTGTGCAGCTACAAACAGTAATGCAATTATAGTACTTATTATAAGTAAATTTTTCCCCATTTTTTCCTCCTCAATAAAGCCAAAAAGTTAAATTTAGTATAACACCATTTAATAGTAAGGTCAAGAAATTAGGATCTTAAGTCCCCCCTTCCGCAAATTGACTAAAAAGAACGCTTCCAGAATAACTTAAGACGCTCATCGTCCGGGTCTACCCTAACATCAACTTTATATCGATTGAGATACGGATCATCAAGCTTATTAAGCCATTCCAAATAATCAACCCCCTTTTCCAATAATTCCGAGAACTGAGGAATATAGTATTCATTAATTGTAAGCCTGACTGTTTCAGGCGTTATTTTCCTTTTATCAGGGTATTTATTCTCTACGGTTTCCTGTTCGTTAATTGTTTTGTTCCAACCAGCTGTTACAAAGCTATAATTAGAGCCCTCCTTTTGATTAGACTCTAAAGCAAACAAACAATTAACACCCGATGCAAAAAAAAGCACTATTATAATAAAAGCCATGCATCGAACTTTTAATTTTAACTTATATTTAATTTTTTTCATACCAATAACTTAAAGGCCAATGGCAATATATACATTATTACCTTCTTTGTCGGGTTACTTCATAGCAGAATATCGCTGTTGCTACCGCCGCATTGAGAGAAAGACTTGCTCCAGGCATAGGCAAAGTAACCTTAAAATCCAAATGCGACATTAACCCTTGACGAATCCCCTTATCCTCTGAGCCAATTACCAGGCATAGCGGAAATTGAAATTTAAAACCAGTAATATTCTCTCCCTCTTCAATCACTGTTCCAGCAACCCAGTAACCCGCATCTTTTGCCTGCTTTATAACCGGGATAAGATTTGTGACCTGTATTACCGGTATATAATTTTCTCCGCCGCAGGCAACTTTTAAAACTGTCTCAGTTATGCTTACAGACCTGTGTTTGGGAATTATCAGGGAAAATTTGCCGAAACAAGCAGCTGTTCTTAAAATAGAGCCCATGTTCTGCGGATCAGTAAGATTGCTTAGTGCAATAAGCGTCAATTTCTCCTCATTCGGCAATTGCAAAATATCCTGCAAATCTCCGTATTGGAAATCATTGATTTGGGCAATAACCCCTTGATCGTTCACATTATTTATCAATAGGGCAAACTCATTATCCGCAAGAATAACAAAAGGAACATTAAACTCAGATGCTAGCTTTTTGATATAGCTGTTCTCTGAGCTTTGCCTGCAAATTATTTTTTTAATAGTTTTAGGATGCGTCTTCAAACGCTCCAAAACCTGATTTTTACCAAAAAGTCTTATCATGAATTTCAACCTTTAAAATATCTTCTCAAAAATACTCTCTTGAATTTCCTGTGATTATTTTAATATCGGAAGTATAAACTGTGCAACCTTAAAATATATTATTAAACCAATTACATCAACAAAACTCGTCGTAATCGGTCCGGCAAGCACAGCCGGGTCAAATCCCATTTTTTTTGAAAGAAACGGCAGTGAAATACCAGTGCATATCGCAAGCAATACTATCAGAAACATTGTCAATCCCACCACCAATCCCACCAGGGGATCACTCTGCAGCAATAAAGCTCTTATAAACGCCACCACTCCAACTATAAGCCCCATCATCAAAGCAGCAAGAAGTTCAATTTTAAAAACCCTCTTCAGATTACCAAAGCTAACATCACCGGTAGCTAGACCACGAATAACCGTAATAGAACTCTGCGTACCTGCATTGCCTCCGGTCCCCAACAGCATAGGAATAAAAAAAACCAGTGTTACTACACTACTTAAGGAATTCTGAAAAGTTTTCAAAACCGTTCCTGTTAAAAAATCAAATATGAGAAGAAAAACAAGCCATCCTGCCCGGCGGCTAATAAGCTCCTTAACCGTTGCTGTAGCATAACTAATTATTTTACCTTCTCCGGGAGTCATCTTACCAACTTCGTATATCTCCTTTGTCGCTTCCCGGTCAATAACATCAACAATATCATCAATAGTAATAACCCCGATCAATTCATCGTGCTCATCAACAACCGGAGCCTCGATAAGATCATAACGCTTAAAACTCTGGGCCACTTCCTCATCAGGTGAATACTCATTGATTTTTATAAAATCAGTGCTTTCCATTAGATCCTTTATAAGCATATTAGACGGTGCTTTGATCAGATCTTGTAATTCAACCAAGCCAATTAATTTATGCCCTGCATCAGTTACATATATTAAACTGATATCCAGATCATCATCAAAACTCAAAGTATCCTGTAATTTTAAAATTGCCGCACGCGCTGTTATTTCCTTGCGCAACTCAACATAATCCGTTGTCATTATCGCTCCGGCAATTCCCTCATCGTAAGTCATCAACTCCCTTACGTCTTCAACCTCTTCCTTTTTCATCAATTTAAAGAATTTTTTAATCACCTTAGGCGGAAGATCTTTAAAAAGATTAGCACGGTCATCCGGAGCCATTTCATTAAGCACCTGAGAAACATCGGCATTATCAAGATTATCCAGGAGAAAGGACTGATCATCAAATTTAAGAACCTCGAACAATTCAACAGCCAGGGATGCCCTCAGCAGCTTAAAAATAAGGATCTTTTCCTGCTCAGAGAAATTATGCCATCGCTCGGCAATATCAATTGCCGGTATCCTTGCCATCAAAGCCTTTACCTCTGAAAATCTTTTTTTAGTAAGCAACTCTCTGATTTCAGGTAGAAATAACGCTGAAATGCTTAATTCTTTTTGCTGGTTCTTTTTAGTCATAGTTTTTATATTTCTTATTTTTCAAGCCAATAACTATTTTTGTACTTATTTTGTCAATATAACTCACCGCTTGAATTATGTCAAAATGATTCTCATGCTTATCTTATTTGGGCAACAGCATTTACATGCAATTTATCGCTTATATTGTTTTTATCCCATTGCAATTTACCTAAAACTGCCTGAGCCACATTGGTAAGATGATCGCCTATCTTTTCAAAATTGCTAACCATATCTAAAAATATGATCCCTGAAAGAACCTTACATTTTCTTTGAGTTAAGCGATTTATATGATTTTCACTCAATTGAAAAGTTAATTCATTAACTTGCTTTTCCAATTCCAACACTTCTTTTGCTTTTTCAAGATCATAAGTATTTAAAGACTCAACCGTCACCGCTCCCATTTTCTTCAATAAGGCTGCCATTGCTTTAATATCTTCTTCGCCTTCAGATGAAAAAGGCAATCCTAAGGCAATCTTCCTCTCGCTCAGTTCAGTCAAATTTTCAGAATGATCCCCTATTCTCTCAATATCATTGACGCTATGTAATAAAGAAGGAATTTTATTAGCAATCTCCGGGGAAATTTCTTTTTGCATAAGTTCCATAAGATAATTAGTGATTGCCTCCTGGAGATTATCAACTACTTTCTCTTTTCTAGAAACAAGTTTCAATGCTTTTAGATCACCGCGCAGGAATCCCTTTATGGCATCATCAAACATACTGCAAGCAAGTTCTGTCATCCTAATCATTTCTTTTATTGATGCATCTATGGCTATCGTCGGCGTAAGCAAAAGATGTTTTTCTAAAAATTTTGGCTGCGTATCAATAATTATATCTTCCCCCGGTATCAGTTTTTTAACAAGCCTTGCAAATACATCAACAAAGGGAATAAAAAGCAATGTAGTTGCTATATTAAAAATAGTATGCGTATTTGCTATTTGGCGAGCAATATCATTAGATGTGTATCCTACCATCCGAATAAAAATCCCATTAAAAATAAATAATGTAGGTAAAAATATAATTGCACCCAAAATTTGTATTAAAATATGAGCAAACGCTGTACGCCTAGCAGCAATAGTTGTTCCAATAGATGCAAGCATTGCCGTTGCACAGGTTCCAATATTACAACCAAAAACAAGCGGAACTGCTGCTTTTAGATCAAGCAATCCCATTACTCCGAGTCCGATAATAATACCTGTTGTTACACTTGAACTTTGAAAGATCGCAGTTAATACCGCCCCCGTTAGTATCCCCAGAAACGGATTTTTACTAAAAGCAATAAAAATTGCCCTTACTGTCGGGTCAGCGGCCAACGGCTCTATCCCTGAGGTCATTATATTTAATCCTAGGAATAAAATCCCAAACCCTAAAAAAAATAAGCCTAAAAATTTCCAAAACCTCTTATTCACAAATAAATAAAAAGCAGAGCCCAAAGCTATAAACGGTAATGCATAATCTGTTAATTTAAACGCAATGATCTGCCCTGTGATTGTAGTTCCGATATGAGCTCCTAAAATCACAACGATTGCCTGTCTAAGTCCCATCAGGCCAGCATTAACAAATCCAACTAGCATAACGGTAGTTGCTGAAGAACTTTGAATCAAAGCCGTAATAAATGCTCCGACACCAGCTCCCATTATTCTGTTTTTAGTAAGCACTTTTAATAAGCTGCGCATTCTATCGCCAGCCGCATTTTGTAGACCTTCTCCCATTAGATGGATTCCATAAATAAACAAGCCCAAGCCTCCAACTAATGTAAAAATAACTTCCCTAATCATTAATCCTCCTAAAATATAAATTTTAAAACACTATTCTCTTTCTGATTCAATTTTTGTAATAATTTTATCAAGTTCTTCCAAAATTTCTTCCGGGAGAAACTTGCTAAGTCTTATCTCTTTTTTAATTGAAGTCAATGATCCGATAACGCGGCTTAGATGCTTCAACCTTCTTAGTTCATGATCTTCCTCGGGGCTTTTTTCATCTCTTACAGACTTCATCATCGCCTTGTAAACATCTTTCACGTCTTTGTCTGCTTTGCCTTCCTCAAAAACATGCCGCTTCATCTTTTCATAATCAGCAATAGTCAGGTCTTGATTTGTCTTTACTTGACGCAATGTATTTACAGCCTCATATGATGGCAGCTGCGGGCTATTCGCTGACTCAAGATATTCTTTCTTTATAAATTGCGGCTCTTCCTGTTCAAGAAAATAATAAGACCTGAGCAATTTCAATCCTGTTTCCTTGCGTATTCCTATCTCTTTACTGCAATAAGCCTCAAAGGTCAGGTAATCCCATTCCTTATACAACTTATCATTATAAACAGCCACCAGATGCTGCCCAAGTTCAAGCCATGAAGACTTAAAGGTTTTTGCACAGTTGAGTATCTCATAACGCATACTACCCGGTTCAACTCTATCCATGCTTGATTGAATTTTATCAATTGCTCTTGATGTTTTGTACATTTTTCTGCCTTCTCTGCTATTTTAGGATACTAAACAAATGTTAGCTTGATTTGGGAATTAAATATAGAATTGAACTTTCATGGCATATTGTAGCACAAAATACCCTATATTTACAAGCAATTAAGAACCTAAGTCAATTCTCATAAACACAGGGCATTTTGGCATTTTTTTATAAATCCAACCCACTCAATAAAGTTATTAAATCTTGGATATTACTAGCTTTTTTACTCTATCAGCCCCAAGAACAGGCAATTCGTATCCATGACGCTTTAAGGCCTTTATCATGCGGGCATATGCCTGATTTGCCGTAGCACCTTCAGTAAGATTATTCAAAGATATGGCTGCATAACCACGCCGATTAGCAATTTTAAAAATTCGCACCTTCATTTGTGATATTTTCTTTAAAGATTTTTTTGCCATTTTTACTTACCTTTCACTTTTTGGAGCTTTTTGCTTTCTTTTTTGCCTTAGGAGCAGCATTTTTTTTCTTCTCAGCCTCCAATGCTTTTGATATCTTGGATAATCTATTATTTAATGCATCGATCTGCTTCTGAGATTTATCCAAAATACCTTGAGAAATCTGCTTCATCTTTTTCTCAAGATCTCTATCCATTTTTTTCGTACCTTGCAACAAGCGATTCAAAACAGCCTTTTTATCCTTTGCTTGGATCTGCCCTTTTTTTATCAGCATATCTACAAGCTTTTCTGCTTTTTCTTTTGTTAGATTCGCCAGCCCCACTCCTGCTAAAACTATTTTGCCAAATATTTCAAACATAACCATTTCTCCCTTTCTTTAAAGTAAATCAGTTTTTTTCTGCTTACTCTTTATTGTACCCCTTTTTTTCTTAAGATGTAAATCTTTTGCAAGTTTTGCCATTTTCCCCTTTAAGATAGCTATTTGCTTTTCATATTCTTTCGTTATTTCAGAAGAAACTTTTTTCATCTTTTTATCAAACTCTTTATCAAATCTTTTTGTACTTCTGAGAATTTTCCCTAATACTGCTATTCTGTCTTTAGCCTTAACCTGACCTTTTGCGATCATAGCATCCACGATCGCTTCTGCCTTTTCTTTTGTCAAGCTCACCAGTCCTGCCCCGGCTAAAATAATTTTCTCCAATATTTCAAACACCTTTTCACTCCTTTCTTATATAATTCACCGGATTTTCTGCAAGAATTCAAATAACAGTATTAGCGACCAGCTTTACTGAGCATCTTACAACAGTGATATCTGTCAATCCATACTTTCCGGCAAAGCCAATATCCAGTTTACTTCTCTACAAAGGAAGCAAAGCAACCTTGCCTCTCTACCGCCGCCTAAAATTAAAACTAAACACTCAGGAACATCTATGTTTTTATCTTTCACTTCACCCCTTAAGCAACACAACGATACAAACAACTCCCATCCCCCAGCAATAGAATGAAAAATAATGGAATTTAGCCCTTGCAATCATTTTAGACAAAATTAATAAAGTGAAATATCCGCTTAAAAATGCAAAGAGAAATGATAGGCTCAGTTCAAAATTACTTATTGATATCTCTCCCATGCCATCCTTTAATTTATATATTGCTGCAGCAGCAATAGTCGGTATTGACAATAAAAATGAAAACCGTGCCGCAAGCTCTTTATTAATCCCCCTAAAAATGCCACTTGAAATAGTCATACCAGAACGGGAAATACCGGGAATAATCGCAACTGCCTGCGCAAGTCCGATAAGAAAAGCATCGATAAGCGTCAATTGCCTTTTATTCTTAGGAGTGCCTTTGCCTCTGGTAAGAAATAAAACCGTTCCTGTAATAAAAAAACTTACTGTTATCACTCGCAAAGAGTTGAACATATTATCGATTATTGAGTGAAAAATCAATCCCACCAATATAGCCGGAATAAGTGCTACCGCTACAAAAACAAACATCCGCAAATATTCAAGCTCAGACCAAACCTCCTTGAAAGATTTGCCTTGAGCCACTTTTTTGAATGCCAGGCCCCATTCTTGAAGCATTAAGAAGAGATCCTTTCTTAAAAAAACGAGCACAGCTAATACAGTAGCTAAGTGCAAAATAATATCAAAACTAAGTAATGGTTCCTCAAAACCGATAATTTCCTGAAAGAAAACCAAATGACCGGAACTGGAAACAGGAAGAAACTCCGTTACTCCCTGAAGACAAGCTAAAAACAAATAATGCAACAAATTCATGTTTCCCCCCTAAATTTTCCTATAATCCTATTTATTTTAGCACAGTCAAATCAGACGAGCAAGACAATGATACTGAATTGATTACCATGAAAATACATTCGCTATATTATGTTCCTGCATAAAGCCCAGCATATCATCCGGTATTGGCACGCTAAAATCAATCCGCTTATTTGTCAAAGGATGATTTATCTCAACAGAATATGCATGCAATGCTACTCGCTTGAATTTAATCGGCCAATCTCTGGCATGGGTAAAACGCCTCTCACCTATAAGAGGATGCCCACAGTCTCTGAACTGTATTCTAATTTGATTTGTTCTTCCGGTAATAGGGGCAATACGCAAAATACTAAAATTACTTGCGCTATTAATTAATTCAAAATTTGTAATAGCCATTTTATTCCCCTCATTTTTTCTATAAGGCCAAGCACCTTGCATATTGCTTTTCATCACACCCTTTACCTGCTTAAAGCGGCCATGCACAAAAGCAATATAAGTCTTTTTTATTTTTCTCTGCCGAAATTGATCCATTACAATCTGTTGGGCTTTTCTGCCTTTTGCAAAAACCATCACACCTGATGTCTCTTTATCAAGACGGTGACAAGGCAATGCCTTGGCCTGTACTTTTTCCCTTTCTATTTGCTGATTTAAAATAGACACAAGATCATTTGCTTTTACTGCCCCATCAGGAACGCTGAGCATTCCACTACGCTTATTAACAATTATCAGCGCTTCATCCTCATAAATAATCTGAATCGGGTTTTTATGTGTCATTGCTTTCCTTTAAAACTTTGATTTGCTATACTCAGGCCTTCGATAATTCTAAAGCAAAAAATAAACCGGAATAAATACTTATTCCGGCTCATTTCTTTCATCGCCTTTGCCCTATTTACTGGTAGCATCACCCGGATTTGTTCCGGCATTAATCTCTTCTGCATTTGTTAAACCGTCTTTATCACTATCCATGACATCAATGGCTGTAACTGCTTCAACACTTCTGCCGGCTTCATTATAAGCTTTACCATATTCATTCAAGCTCTTAAAATCACCCTGAGGATGACAAACTGTACAGTCAACTATCGCATCAGTATAAACTTTTTGGACATTTCTACCGTCTGATATCGCAGCAATTGAATAACTCGAAAAACTCAGGACAATCATTACTGCTAAAACAAAATAAATAAACTTTGATTTTCCCAAGCTTCCTCCTTTTTGTGTTTAAGATACTCTAATTTAATTAGAAAGTCAACATTTATCAAAGCATGAGTTTATTGTCCTTAATCCTTAACTTTCATCCCAAAAAAACCCTTTTTCCATAAAGAGTTTGATGCAGACATCTGCAACAGCAGGGTCGTAAAACATTCCTTTTTTTTGGATAATTTCATCTAATGCTTTATCAATACCTAATGCCAAACGATAAGGGCGATAAGATGTCATGGCCTCAACAACATCTGAAACAATTAATATATGTGCCTCAAGAAGAATATCCTCGCCTTTCAAACCTTTAGGATATCCATACCCATCCACCCTTTCATGATGCTGAAGGACAATTTCTGAAACCGGCCAAGAAAATTCTATACCCTTCAGTATCTCATAACCTATTTCCGGATGCATTGTGATTAGATTGAATTCATAAGTATTTAATTTTGACGGTTTGCTCAATATCTCAGCCGGAGTGCAGATCTTACCGATATCATGAATAATCACCGCTGTCTTTACTCCGGCAATCTGGTTCCATAAAGATTCTACTTGGAACAGCAATTGCTCTTAAGAAATTAAAGAATTATCCATTTTTTTCTTATAACAGTTAATACACAAAATTGGGAGGGCTTAAAGATGGGATGAATAGTCAGAGGCCTTTAAACTGAAATCCCGGCCCAAAGGCGGAAAACTTTTTCATCTTGGCTAATGCCAATTTGAACTTTAAAATTTTCTTCTTACTTCCCCGCCTTTGGGAATTCGCAACGTCCTTGTTCTACAAATTTTAATCGAGATCTTGATCTATACTTCGTAATCAAAGTTATCCCAGCAATTTATTTTTTCTTTTTCTTTGCTACCTTTTTTGCTGGTTTCTTCTTTGCTACTTTCTTTACTACTTTCTTCTTTGCTACTTTTTTCTTTGCTACTTTCTTTACTACTTTCTTTACTACTTTCTTTTTTGCTACTTTTTTCTTAGCTGCTTTTTTCTTTTTCACTACCAAAATATTCACCCCCTTTCCTTTAAGTATTTACCTCAGAAAGCTTCTTTCTTACTGCCCCTACAATATCTTGGTGTGTTTACTTTCAGCTACACAATATGGCCTCGTACTACATATTGTATCTACAATTTATAATATACAACATCATAGAGACTCATTTCAAGAAAAAAAATAAAAAAAATGAAAATAATTTTTAAAAATCATAAAAAAATATTTTTATTGCGGTAAATATTCAGAATGGGTTTTAAAAAAACAGATCATATTATCTGTTTTTTCCCTCTTTGATTTCATGCGAGAGAATTATAGCTTCCGCTATTTCCTTCATAGGCAGGCGTTTGCTCATACTCGATTTTCTAATAAGTTTATATGCTTCATTCTCGGAAAATTTGTTTTCCTGCATTAAAATTCCTTTTGCTTTTTCTACCTTTTTGCGAGTCTCAAGTTCTTCATGCACCACTTTGGTTTTCACTAAAAGCTCTGTATTCTCAATAGCAACAGCTACCTGGTTAGCAACAGTACTCAGAAGATTAAGATCATTTTTGTCAAATTTATACACTTGAGTAGTATAGCAATTGATAATACCGATCACTCTGTTTTTTATCATCATCGGCACGCTGACCATTGAAACTAAATGTTCTTTTTTTGCAAGTATTTTTTCTTTGTAACGTTTATCTTCTAAAACATCAAGTATTATTATCGGTTTTTTACTGTTTGCAACATGTCCGACAATACCCTCCCCTACTTTTATTTCTCTTGCTTTTACATATTCACTGCTCATTGCCTGCGTAGCTTTAATTTTTAATGACTGCGTTTTTTCATCAAGAAGCCATAAAGAGCAAATCGTTGACTGCATAACGTTGGCAGTTAAAGTAACAATCAGCTTTAGCATATCTTCAAGATATAAATCACTTGTAATCGCCTTACTGATTTTATTCAAGGTATCAATGTATGACTTAGAGGAGCTCTCTTTCATCTCATTTTCCCTTCCAAGAAACCTTTATGAATTCTTTAAATAACGAATGGCCGCTGTCAGGTTTTGATTTAAATTCAGGATGGAACTGACAGGTAACAAACCACGGATGGTCTTTGACTTCGATTATCTGTACGGTTTTACCAAGATAATCGCCTCTTCTTTCCTTACTGATAACAGAATAATAGACCTTGCCTGTTGTAATATTATTCTCACGTGTAAGCCTTGCATGTGTAAAACGTTCATAATGGCCTAGGTCCAGATCTGTCTCTGCCCCGTCATCCGTAACATATACCTCCCCATGCTGAAAAGGATTCATGGTGCCTGAATCAACATTAATATAAGGATCGCATTTCATAATCGTTACTTTCAAGCCTCTTGTCTCAAGCAGCTTACCTATAGCCGCTACAATCCCTTTACCTAAGCTTGAAACAACTCCTCCGGTTACAAAAATAAACTTAGCCATAAATCTTCTCCGTTAAGGCTATTTTTAATCACATTTACCAGCGCAAGCACAGCTTGAATTCTCTTGTTTGACATTATCAGAACCCGCATACTGACCAGTCCAACAGGAAAGACAAAGCCTTTCCTTAGGCAGCCCAATTGCCTTAACCATATCATCCACAGTCTGATACTTCAGAGAATCAACTCCCATGTCATTCGCTATCCAATCTACCATTTTTTTATACTTAAGGGAATCAGGATCAAGATACTCACTAACATCTTCCAGATCATGCCCCTCGATAACTTTAATCGCTCTCCTAGCCACAAGCTCATTTATATTCCTGGTGGAAAGATTAAACCGGCAGGGAAACATAAGCGGCGGACATGCCGAACGAACATGGATTTCTTTTGCTCCAGATTCCTTTAGTTTTTTTATAGTAAAATTCTTAAGCTGTGTTCCTCTGACAATGGAATCATCACAAACCACAATTCTGTTCCCATCTATTATATCCTTAATAGCGATCAGTTTCATCTTGGCCACAAGATCCCTTGTTAGCTGTGAAGGCGGCGTATAGCTTCTTCCATAGCCGGGCGTATATTTTATAAGCGGCCTTCTGTAAGGGATACCGCTTTCCATTGCATAGCCAATAGCATGTGCCGTGCCTGAATCCGGAACGCCTGAGACAACGTCAACCTTTAAATCTTTATCTCTTTTAGCAAGATATCTTCCGCATCTCTCTCTGACCGTCTCCGTATTAATACCCTCATAATTTGATGCCGGAAAACCGATATAAATCCAAAAAAAAGCGCAAATCTGATTAACCTCACTTGCCTGTTTTTTCTGCACCAATCCTGATTCGCCAAGCAAAACTATTTCCCCCGGACCAAGATACTTAGTTATTTTAAAATCATTATTTAAAAACGCACAACTTTCGGAAGTTACCGCAATCGCATCTTTTTTCTTTCCAATTACAAGAGGAGTATATCCGTAGCGGTCCCGTGCAGCATAAACACCCTCTTTATTAAGCAATAAGAGCGAGCAGGAACCTTTAATGCGTTTAAACATTTTCTCGATACCGTCTATCAGATTGTCTCCCTGATTGATAAGCTTTGCAACAAGCTCTGTTTCATTAACCCCGCTTTTGCCGACTTCAGCAAAAGAAATACCCTTGGCAAGAAGTTCTTTTTCTATTTCTTGTGAATTCTCGATAAAGCCATTGGTAGCAAGACAAAAAGGGCCGAATCTAGAATGAACATAAATAGGCTGAACATTAGAGGCACTGATAACACCAATACCTTTATTGCCTTTCATTTTATGGTATTCATCAGAAAATTTTGACTTAAACTGCCCTTGGCTTATATTATGTATCCGCCTATATAAATCCTTTCCTAATACCGCAAGACCACCGTATTCAGTACCTAAATGGGAATGATAGTCAGTACCATAAAATAACTCCTTAATACAGTCACCCTTTGAGACAACTCCGAAAATACCGCTCATTTCAAACCTCCATTCAAATTAGAATAAATTTATGTATTTTTTCTGCTACTTCAATCAGGAAACAAAAAGTCTTTTTGTCGAAAACACTGCCTCACTTGTAACATCCACTCCCAGTTTCCTTAATCCCGCCTCATCCCCTGAAGTAGGAATATGCGTCAAGTGCATCTGAGCACCCCTAAGTTCTTTTAATTTTTCCATTGCTGTCTGTGAAGTAGGATTTGTCGCAGCACTTATACTTAAAGCGATCAATGTCTCCTCCAGATCCAGGCTTACTGCTTTCTCATTTAATATTTCTTTGTTCAATGCCTTTATCGAGCTTATTATATTCGGCGACAATAAATGTATTTTATCCGGTATCTCCGCCATATGCTTTATAGCATTTAAAATAAGACTGGACGATGCATGCATCATGGGTGAATTCCTGCCGGTAATAATTGTCCCGTCACTTAACTCTATTGCCGCCCCGCAAAAAACCCCATCATGCCCCTTGTTCTTTTTCTCTGCTTCTTTGGCTTTTTTTATCGCAGGCTCAACAACCTTGCGATCAACCTGTGTTACATTAAGCTCTTTCATTATGAGTTCAACCCTCTGCACTGTTTCTTTGTCCACAAACCCGAGCATATATTCACAGCAGTAGCGGAAATATCTTCTGATAACCTCCTGTTTTGAGGCATCTTTAACAGCGATGTCATCAATAATCCCGAATCCCGCGCAGTTGACACCCATATCCGTAGGCGACTTATACATCGATTCTTTTTGTGTAATTGTTTCCAGTATTCTCTTTAGTACAGGAAAAACCTCAACATCACGATTATAGTTTACTGCTGATTCCTTATATGCCTCAAGATGAAAAGGGTCTATAAGATTAAAATCCCTGATATCAGCAGTTGCCGCCTCATATGCTATGTTAACCGGATGCTTAAGGGGGATATTCCAAATCGGAAATGTCTCGAACTTCGCATAGCCGCTTTTGATCCCTCTCTTATAGTCATGATAATATTGCGAAAGGCATGTTGCAAGTTTTCCGCTTCCGGGCCCCGGACCGGTCACGATCACAAGCGGATTTTTTGTTTTAATATATTCATTAGCCCCGTATCCGTCTTCACTGACAATCAGATCAACATCCGTGGGATATCCTTTTGTAAATCTGTGTGTATATACTTTTATATTTCTGCGCTCCAGTTTATTCTTAAATATTTTCACAGCAGGCTGATCATTATAACGCGTGATCACAACCGCCCGCACATCTAGTTTCCAGCTTCTTATATCATCAATCAGCTTCATTGCATCCACATCATAGCTTATGCCGAAATCAGCCCGCACTTTTCTTCTTTCAATATCACCCGCATAGATACAAAGGATTATATCCGCCTTATCTTTTAATTTCTGCAGTAATCTCATCTTAACATTAGGATCAAATCCGGGCAGAACACGCGCGGCATGATAATCAAAAAGCAGCTTGCCTCCGAATTCAAGATATAATTTACCGTCAAACTTTTCAACTCTTTCAAGGATTGCTTCTGTCTGTTCCTTTAGATATTTCTTGCTATCAAAACCTATGCGATTGGCCATAATCAACTGCCTTTCTTTTCTAACATCTTCTTGAAAAATTTCTTTGGTATTTTTGTCGGATATTTTCCGCTAAAACATGCTGTGCAGAATTCACACTCAGGCAAAAGCATTGCTTTAAGCATACCCTCATGGCTTAAATATTTCAAGCTATCCAGCCCCATAAATTCCTTTATTTCCCTTACCGTATTATTAGCCGCGATCAGCTCTTTTTTTGTCGGAAAATCAATGCCGTAAAAACAGGGGAATTTTATCGGCGGACAGCTGATTCGCATATGAATTTTTTTTGCACCGGCATTACGAATCGTTCGTACACGCGCCCGGCTCGTTGTCCCCCTGACAATAGAATCCTCAATAACTGCCAAGCGTTTCCCTTTTATAACATCTTTTATAGGATTAAGCTTTATCCGCACTCTGAAATCACGTATAAATTGCGATGGTTGAATAAATGTTCTGCCAATATAATGATTGCGGATCATCCCAATCTCATTTTTCACTTTTGCTTCTTCCGCAAAACCTACCGCGGCATAACTGCCTGAATCAGGTATGGCCATCGCCAGATCGCATTTAGCCGGAGCCTCTTTTGCCAGCTGCGCCCCCAGTCTTTTGCGTGTAAGATAAACATTCTTTCCAAATATATTAGAATCCGGCCTTGAGAAATATATATATTCAAAAATACAGTAGGCATGTTTTTTCTTTGGAAAAGGCTTAATGGATTCTATTGTTTTATTCTTAATAAAAACAATCTCTCCCGGCTCTATCTCCCGCACATATTCTGCCTGAATCAGATCAAGCGCGCAAGTTTCACTTGCCAGGACATAGGCTCCCTCAAGCCTTCCCAGGCACAACGACCGAAAACCATGAGAGTCACGCGCTCCCACAAGAATATCATCAATCATCATTACCAGTGAATAGGCCCCTTCCAAAGGAGCAAGTGAATTGATAACTCTTGTAGAATAATTTAATTTTTTATTATAGGCCAGATTATGTACAATGATCTCTGAGTCCATCGTGGTCTGAAATATCGAACCACGCTCTTCTAATTCTTCGCGTAATTGGAAAGTATTTGTAAAATTCCCATTATGCGCTATGGCAGTATGCCCTCTTCTGTGATTGACCAGAAAAGGCTGAATATTACTTGAAAAACTTGAACCAGTAGTAGAATACCGTACATGTCCAACAGCAATATTACCTTTTAGGCTCTTGATCGCACTCTCATCAAAAATATCCCCTACTAGTCCCATTCCCTGATGAGAATGCGTTTTCTTCTTATCATAACTTACTATACCCGCACTTTCCTCTCCGCGATGCTGCAGCGCGTATAATCCCAGGTATGCAAGCCTTGACGAATTTTCATGTCCTGTAATACCAAATACTCCACACATTATTTTTTCTTCTCCTGATCATCTTTGTAGTAATCCTGCAAAGCCTTAGGCACAATCTTTGTTTTTTGCACTGCCTCAATTCCGTTTACACTCGCAGATGCTGCGGCCATTGAAGTGATATAAGGGATCTTTTGCTGTATAGCCATAATTCTTATATAACTGTCATCACTTTTCCCACTGCGGCCAACTGGTGTGTTTATAATAAGATTGATCTCTTTATTCTTTAGGGCATCAACAATATTAGGCCTGCCTTCATGCAGTTTTTTAATCTGAATACTGTCTGTCCCATTCTTTTTTAAATATTGACTTGTTCCTTCTGTAGCATAAACCTTTAATCCAAGTTTTGTAATTTTGCGAGCAATCGACAAAAGCTTTTTCTTGTTTTTATCATCAACGGTCAGAAGCACTCCTCCTTCAACAGGCAAGCGCGCTCCGGCCGCCTCCTCTGCCTTATAAAAAGCAAGCTCAAACGATTCGGCAATTCCCATAACCTCGCCAGTTGCTCTCATCTCAGGCCCAAGCAGCGGATCAACTTCCGGAAACATATTAAAAGGAAAAACAGCCTCTTTTACCCCCACATAAGAAACCTTTTTAGCCTTTAGCTCAGGAAAATCCTTGATCTTTTTCCCCAGCATCAATTGTGTTGCTATGCGGGCAATAGGAAAACCCATGATCTTAGAAACTACAGGTACAGTACGAGAGGCCCTTGGATTAGCTTCTAAAATATATACCTTATCATCACAAATCGCGAACTGAATATTCATTAGCCCCTTAACTTCAAGTTCTTTTGCGATCGCCTTTGTATATTCCTCTATAGTTTTAATATGCTTTGCCTTTATTGAACAAGGCGGAATCGTACACGCTGAATCACCTGAATGGACTCCGGCAAGTTCAATATGCTCCATTATTGAAGCAACAAATGTATTTTCTCCATCACATAGCGCATCAACTTCCGCTTCAATCGCCTCCTCAAGAAAACGATCAATAAGCATCGGATGTTCGGCCCCGAGGTCTATAGCACCTTGCGCATATTTGCGCAACATCAATTCATCATAAACAATTTCCATACCCCTGCCGCCTAAAACAAAAGAAGGCCTGACCATAAGCGGATATCCAATTTTCTCGGCTAACTTAACTGCTTGATCCAAAGAACGTGCTGTACCGCTTTGGGGCTGCAAGATATTTAATTTAATCATTTTCTCTCTAAACTGCTCCCTGTCTTCGGCAAGGGCAATGCTCTCAGGAGTCGTCCCTAAGATATTAACTCCATTATCCTTTAATTCTTGGGCAATATTCAAGGGAGTCTGTCCGCCAAACTGGACGATAACACCCAGAGGCTTTTCTTTTTCATATATAGAAAGAACTTCTTCCACAGTTAAAGGCTCAAAATATAATTTGTCTGATGTGTCATAATCCGTAGAAACAGTTTCCGGATTACAATTGACCATAATCGATTCATATCCTTCATCCCGCAATGCAAATGCCGCATGCACACAGGTATAATCAAATTCTATACCCTGTCCGATACGATTAGGCCCGCCACCCAAGATCATAATCTTTTTATTTTTTGATACAGACACAGAATCTTTAGCATTATAAGTTGAATAATAATACTCAGCATTATCAACGCCGCTTACTGGTACAGCCTCATAACACTCTTTAACTCCAATCTTTAAACGTCTGTCTCTTACCTGTTTTTCTGTGATGCCAAAAAGATCGGCTATATATCTATCGCCAAAGCCCCATTGTTTAGCCTTGGTCAACTGCGCGTCAGTTAGTTTTTTCCAACCCATCGCGATAATTTCTTCTTCTAAATCAACCAGGTCTTTCATCTCATTTATGAAATAACTGTTTATATATGTCATTTTATGCAATTCAACAACGCTGATACCTTTACGCAGCGCCTCATACATAATAAATATTCTCTCGCTTGTAGGAACAGCTAATTTTTCTTTTAGGCGGTCAAGCGGAAGAGACTTGAAATTTTTTGCCCCGCCTATCCCATATCTTTTTATCTCCAAACCCCGTATCGCTTTTTGAAAAGACTCTTTAAAGGTTTTTCCAATACTCATCACCTCGCCCACTGCCTTCATCTGAGTGCCCAGAACATCCAATGCCTGGGGGAATTTCTCAAATGCCCAACGCGCAAATTTTATTACTACATAGTCTCCGCTTGGGACATATTTCTCCAGCGTTCCTTCTTTCCAGTAAGGAATCTCATCCATAGTCAGGCCTGAGGCAAGTTTTGTTGATATGCGGGCAATAGGAAAACCCGTTGCCTTAGAAGCCAGGGCTGATGATCTTGAGGTTCTTGGATTGATCTCAATAACTACCAGGCGATCATCTTCAGGATTATGCGCAAATTGAACATTAGTACCACCGGTTACACCAATTGCATCAACGATTCTATATGAATAATCCTGTAAACGATCCTGCAGCTTTTTCGGTACAGTAAGCATAGGAGCCGAACAAAAACTATCTCCGGTATGAACTCCCATGGCATCGATGTTTTCAATAAAACAAACCGTGATCTTCTGATTCTTAGCATCACGTACAACTTCAAGCTCAAGCTCCTCCCAGCCAAAAACAGATTCCTCCACCAGCACCTGATTGACAAGGCTGGCATTAAGTCCGCGGGCAACTATAGTTCTCAATTCCTCAACATTATAGGCTATCCCGCCGCCTGTACCGCCCATTGTATAAGCTGGACGCAACACAACCGGGTAATTCATTTCTTCGGCTATTTTTTCCGCTTCCTCTACTGAATGACAAGGCTGGGATTTTGGCATTTCAATATCAAGCTTTTTCATTGTTTCTTTAAAGGCAATTCTGTCTTCACCGCGTTCAATAGCATCTGCTTTTACACCGATGATTTCTACATTATGTTTTTTTAATACTCCGGAGGAATGGAGAGCGGAAGTAAGATTGAGCCCGGTTTGTCCGCCTAAATTAGGCAGCAGGGCATCCGGCTTTTCTATCTCTATGATCTTTTCTATAGTATCTGCAGTAAGCGGTTCTATATAGGTTTTATGCGCCATGCCCGGGTCTGTCATGATTGTTGCCGGATTAGAATTCACCAGTACAACTTCATAGCCTTCTTCTTTCAATGCTTTACAGGCCTGTGTTCCGGAATAATCAAATTCACAAGCTTGTCCAATAATAATCGGGCCTGAGCCAATAATTAAAACCTTTTTGATATCCTCTCTACGCGGCATATTGTGATACTCCTTTCTATTCTTTGATCAAGAACCTTTTAGCAGATATTCCTGTATAGAAGTTACCGAAAAATCACTTTCCCTGACAGATTCCATTCCATTAACCGCAGCCTGCGCTCCCTGTATTGTAGTAATACAGGGAATACCCTGCATAGTCGCTAAATTACGCATTTGTTTAGCATCAGACTACCCCTTCCGGCCTGAAGGGGTAGTAATGACAAGTTGAATTTTACCTTTTTTCATAAGCTCCAGAAATTCAGTATGGCCTTCACCGATCTTACCAACTTTTTTTACCTTGATATTATTCAAACTCAAAACTTTGGCTGTGCCTATTGTTGCAATAATCTCAAAACCCATATCATATAGTTTTTTTGCAATAAAAACTATATTTCTCTTGTCATTATTTTTAACACTTATGAATATATTGCCTTTAGCCGGCAATAATGGGTCGGTGAGTATTTCCTGGTAGCCAGCCATGCTGGTATTAAAAACTATTTCACCATAAGCAGTTCCCATTGCACCAAAAGAAAAACCAGAGAAAATTCTACCATCTTCCAAAGCAATTTTAGCTATTTTTCTCTTAAGCTTTTGCACAATACACTCTTTATTGAAAAAAGTTTATGGTTTAAATTTTTTTATAAAAACAGGTCTTAACTTGGGACTTTTGATGGGTATTACAATTCTTTGTATTATAATACAAGTATCCCGTATTACAAAGCACTTTTTGAACTTTTGTTTTCAGTAAATATTTCATAAAAAGAGGGTAAAGAGCCCTATTTTAAATCTTTTTTCTCTTTACCCTCTGTATTTGATATACTGTAGACTATCAATCTGCTTTAATCCTCTATCTTTATACTTAAACTACTCCCTGATCAAGCATTGCGTCAGCAACTTTCACAAATCCAGCGATATTTGCACCCTTAACATAGTCAATATATTTTCCATCTTTACCGTATTTTACACACTGCTTATGAATAGCCAGCATTATACTATGTAATTTCTCGTCAACTTCTTCACTGGTCCATGAGAGCCTTTGGCTATTCTGAGACATCTCAAGGCCTGAGGTTGCCACTCCCCCGGCATTAGCAGCTTTTCCAGGTCCATAACAGATCTTCGCCTTTTGAAATACTCTTACCCCGTCCGGAGTAGTCGGCATATTTGCACCTTCTCCAACAGCAATACACCCGTTTTTAACAAGTGTCTTTGCATCTGCCTCATTGATTTCATTCTGAGTAGCAGAAGGAAAGGCAACATCGCATTTTACGCCCCAAGGACGTTTTCCTTCAACATATTTACATCCATACTTTTTAGCATATTCTTTAATTCTGCCGCGTTTTACATTTTTCAATTCCATGACATAAGCCAGCTTCTTAGCGTCTATGCCTTTAGGATCATGAATAAAACCGCTTGAATCAGATAATGTAACGCATTTTCCGCCAAACTGATTCACTTTTTGCACTGTATATTGAGCAACATTTCCTGAACCGGAGACTGTACAAACTTTACCTTTTAAAAAGTCCCCTTTTTCATTTAACATCGCCTCTGTAAAATAAACACATCCATAACCAGTAGCCTCAGGTCTGATCAGGCTTCCGCCCCAATTAAGCCCTTTTCCGGTTAAGACCCCGGTAAATTCATTGCGCAATCTCTTATACTGACCAAACATAAAACCTATCTCACGTGCGCCTGTGCCGATATCGCCCGCAGGAACATCTGTATCAGGGCCGATATGTCTTTGTAATTCAGTCATGAAACTCTGACAAAATCTCATTACCTCATTATCAGACTTTCCTTTTGGATCAAAATCAGATCCTCCTTTACCGCCGCCCATAGGTAAAGTGGTTAGGCTATTTTTTAAAACCTGTTCAAAGGCAAGAAATTTTAAAATCCCTAAACGAACCGTAGGATGCAATCTTAGGCCGCCCTTATAAGGGCCAATAGCACTGTTCATTTCAATTCTAAAACCGCGATTTACCTGAACTTCACCTTTATTATCAGTCCATGGCACGCGAAACATAATTACTCTTTCCGGCTCAACTATTCTTTCTAAGATTTTAGCCTTAGAATATTTAGGATTCTTTTCAATAAAAGGCATTATGCTCTCAACTACCTCGAGAACTGCCTGATGAAATTCACTTTCACCTGGATTTTTTTCAATAAGCTTATCCATAAACTGTTTTACTTTTGCATTAGCCATTTTTCCTCCTTTATTGGTTTTGGCCTATTATAATAAAAAAAGCATTCCCCTCCGTGAAGTGGGAACGCCTTTGTTCCTTCCATAATTAATCAGCACAAACAATGTACTCTAATAGAAACTATCAAAACCAGGCTATATTGTCAAGCAGAAACTTACTTTTCATTGCCAGACTCTTTTACCCCCTGCTCCCAGCGCGATATAAGCTGGGGATTATCTATCCAGGACAATACATAGTTGGTATATTCTTCTCCGGTATCACCAGTATCTCTTCCGGTAATTATCATCTTCTTTTCAAATTGACCGCAAACATCTAATGCCATTTCTACTTTTTTGGCCTGGTCATTAAAGCCAATATGCCTAAGCAGCATTGCACTTGCCCGAATCATAGAGCAAGGATCAGCAAATTTGGCCCTGCCTTCTTTAACCATACGAGGAGCACTTCCGTGTATTGCTTCAAACATCGACCATTTATTTCCAATATTTGCACTACCTGCAGTACCTACCCCGCCCTGAAGCTGCGCAGCCTCATCAGTTAAGATGTCGCCATAAAGATTAGGAAGCACCATTACTTTGAAATCTCTGCGGCGGGCAGGATCAAGCAGCTTTGCAGTCATAATATCAATATACCATTCGTCTAATTTAATTTGCGGATAATCCTTGGCAATACGAAAAGCTACTTTTGAAAAACGCCCATCTGTAGTCTTAACGACATTGGACTTAGTAATTACAGTTACTCTGTTAATATTATTTTTTTTTGCGTACTCAAAAGCCATGCGTATAATGCGCTCAGCCCCCTGTTCAGTAATCACCTTAAAATCTATGCTTATATCCTCAGAGGCCTCAACTCCTCTTGAGCCCAAAACATATGCCCCCTCTGTATTCTCACGAAAGAAGCACCAATCAATGCCTTCTTGGGGGATCTGTACCGGTCTTACATTGGCAAACAGGTCAAGGTAGCGGCGCATAGCTACATTAGCACTTTCGATATTCGGCCACTGATCTCCGGCCTGAGGAGTTGTTGTCGGACCCTTAAGAATTACATGGCATGATTTTAATTCCTGCAAAACATCATCTGGTATGGCTTTTTTATACTTGGCCCTGTTCTCAATAGTTAATCCGGCTATATCTTTGAACTGTATTTTACCTTTCGCTACTTCTTCTTTTAAGATATACTCAAGCGCCCTCTGGGCATGCTTAGAAATAATCTCACCAATCCCGTCTCCCCAACAAACACCAATAATAATCGGCGATAAAGACGCATAATCCAAAGTCAAAACCGGTTTTTTCATCTCCTCGACTCGTTTGAGCTGCTCTTCAATTATTATAGAAAATTTTTCTTTTGCAATATCTACCATCTCTTTTGACATTTTTTTTACCTCCAAAGCCATTTATATTCTTAATCGTTTTTTTTGATTTCCCTTAATATGGCATCGCCCATTTCTTTTGTCCCGACAACTTTACTTCCGGCAAGAGCAATGTCTTGCGTACATATCCCGGCCTCTAAGACTCTTTCAATCGCTTCTTCTATTGCCTGCGCCGCATCTTTTTGGCCAAAACTATACTTAAGCAGCTTTGCCACAGAGAGAATCTGAGCAATTGGATTAGCGATATTTTTATCCGCAATATCCGGCGCAGAACCGCCGGCTGGTTCATAGAGCCCGAACCCCTTATCATTTAAACTGGCAGAGCTCAGCAATCCTATTGACCCTGTTATCATAGCACATTCATCAGAGATAATATCCCCAAACATATTACTACATAATAATACATCAAACCGATGCGGATCTTTGAGCAATTGCATAGCCGTATTATCAACATATATATTTTCAAGCTCCACATCTGGATATTTTCTGGCCACCTCACTTACAACTTCCCGCCAAAGAACCATGGACATAAGCACATTAGCTTTATCAACAGAAGCAACCTTTTTTCTCCGCTTGCGGGCAAATTCAAAAGCCATAACTGCAATTCTTTGAATTTCCGCGCGAGTATAGACCATTGTATCAAAGGCGCGTTCCTCCTGTCCACTGCCTTCTCTGCCCTTAGGTTCTCCGAAGTACACGTCTCCTATTAGTTCACGAACGCAAAGGATATCAAAACCATCTTTTACAATTTCAGGCCTTAGCGGGCTTTTAGTAATCAGTGATTTGAACAATTTAGCCGGCCGCAGATTACAAAACAAGCCAAAGTGTTTTCTTAAACTTAAAAGCGCTGCTCTTTCCGGCTGCAAAGCAGGGGCGAGTTTTTCCCATTTAGGCCCGCCAACAGAACCAAACAAAATCGCATCACTTGACTGGCATAATGATAAGGTAGACTCCGGCAATGCCTGCCCCTGTCTATCAATCGCACAACCACCGACATCTCCATATTCATAATTAAAATCAAAAGAAAACCTTTGCCCTATTGTTTCTAAGACCTTAATCGCCTCCCGCATAACCTCCGGCCCGATCCCGTCTCCGGGCAATATCGCAATTTTATTTGTTTTCATTTATTTAACCTTTAAATTTAACTTTTTATTATTCTATTTAAAATTCTTTTCTGGAAAGCTGGCAAACAAAAACCAATAACCGCATAAACAATTATAGATGTAATTTTAAAATGAAACAGCTATTTTAATCTAATATCCCTAATTCCATTGCCTGATTTAACAAAGGCGCCATTATCACATCCGGTGAAATCAACTTAAGGCTTACCACTTGCCGGTTTTCAAATATTCATCGATTGCAAAAGCAGCGATTTTTCCCGCTCCCATAGCTGAAATCACCGTAGCCGCACCGGTAGCAATATCGCCTCCGGCAAATACAGCTTTTTTGCTTGTTTTTCCGGTCTTCTCGCTAATTACTATATTTCCTTTTTTGCCTATTTCAATCCCTGGAGTAGTAGCAGAGATTAAAGGATTGGGGCTATTTCCTATAGCAACAACAACCGCATCCACAGGGATTCTAAAGTTCGCCCCCTCTATCTGAACCGGCCTTCTCCGGCCTGATGCATCCGGCTCTCCTAATTCCATACGCAGGCATTCCATCTCTTTTACCCAGCCATTATCATCTGCATGATAGGCAATAGGTAAGGTCAAAAAATTAAAAACAACTCCCTCTTCTTCGGCATGACGGATATCTTCTAATCTTGCCGGCATCTCTGTTTTTGACCTTCTGTATATAATCATCGCCTTTTGGGCCCCGAGACGAAGTGCGGTTCTAACCGAATCCATCGCTACATTACCCCCTCCAATAACAGCCACCTGTTTACCCCTAATAATCGGAGTATCATATTCAGGAAATTTATAGGCACTCATCAGATTTGTCCTAGTTAAATACTCATTTGCTGAATAGATGCCATTAGAGTTCTCTCCCGGGAGCCCTAAGAACCAAGGCAATCCCGCCCCAGTGCCAATAAAAACAGCATCAAATTCCTCCAAAAGTTCATCAACTGTTTTTAATTTACCGGCAACAAAAGAGGTAATAATTTCTACTCCCAGAGAATGAATATATTCTGTTTCTCGCTCAACAATACTATTGGGCAATCTAAACTCAGGGATTCCATAAACAAGCACCCCCCCCATCTTATGCAATGCTTCAAATATCGTCACTTTATGCCCCAGTTTTACCAGCTCTCCAGCACAAGTAAGTCCTGCGGGGCCGCTTCCGATACAGGCAACTTTTTTACCAGTAGACTTTGCTATTTGAGGAATCTCCATCTTCCCCTGCTTAACTTCCCAATCTGCAATAAAACGCTCCAATTTTCCAATAGCTATAGGCTCGCCCATTTTTGATAATACACATACTTTCTGACATTGTTCTTCCTGCGGGCACACCCTGCCGCAAATTGCCGGAAGCGCATTTTTCTCTTTCATTTTTCTTATAGCGGCACGAAAATCCCTTTTTGCAATCAAGTCAATAAATCCGGGAATATCTATACCTACAGGACAACCTGCTACGCAAAATGGTTTCTTGCATTGTAGGCATCTTTTGGCTTCCAGTACTGCTTCCTCTTCGGAATAACCAAATGGGACCTCTAGAAAGTTTTTAATCCTTTCAGCCGGAGATTGTTCGCCCATTTGTATTTGTTTTTTGCTTAAATCTGCCATTATTTTTATCTTTCTTTTTCAAGCTGTTGCTTTATCTATTTTCTCCTGAAGCTTACACATAGATTTTTTTTCATGTTCTATGAATCTCTTTTGCCTGGCCATCAGCTCTTTAAAATCAACCTGATGCCCGTCAAAATTAGGGCCGTCAACACAGGTAAACTTAGTTTCACCATTTATTGTAGCCCGGCAGCAGCCGCACATTCCTGTGCCGTCGATCATTATGGAATTAAGACATACTAATGTCTTAATCTTGAATCCCCTAGTAACCTCAGAAACTGCCATCATCATCGGCAGCGGCCCAACACAAAACACAAGCCCGTAATCTATACTTTTCTCAAGCAGTTGCTTTAGAGGATCAGTGACTAAGCCCTTCTCTCCCAGGGAGCCGTCATCTGTTGTAATATACAAATCATCTGATGCCTTCTCTATCTGCTCCTTTAAAATTACCAATTCAGCCGTACGACCTCCTAATATTGAAGTAACCCTGCATCCGGCATTTTTTAATGCCCCGGCTATGGGCAGAAGTTCCGCGATACCTACCCCCCCGCCCAAAACAATGACATTCCCATAGTTTTTTATAGGTGTTGGTTCGCCTAAAGGCCCGACCAGAGAGTAAAGAGACTCTCCCGCTTCCATAGCCCCTAATAATTTTGTCGTGTAGCCTACTTCTTGAAAAATAATCGTGATAGTTTTTTGCTCTTTATCTGCTCTAACAATCGTGAGCGGAATCCGTTCTCCTTTTTCATTAACCATAAGAACAATAAACTGTCCCGGCAATGCCTTTTCAGCGATAAGCGGTGAGTCGATGATAAACTTAGTTAAATTTTCTGCTATCTTTTCTTTTGCAATAATTTTCATTTTTCACCCATTATCTTGAGTTATCCAAACCATAAAAAAATAAAGACATTCTCCTTCCATGAGAAGAACGTCTTTGTCCTAATATTCAAATTGCTATACACCATTGTATAGTAATAAAGAAATTATCATTTCCATGAAAAATTGTCAAGGGAAAAAACGCTCGAAAATCACGTATTATCGTCAATCAAGACCAAGCGGATTGGTGATATTTCTATGCAGAGAGCCATCATATGTATGAACTTCTCCCTCAAATTCACGCATATGTATCTTTTGTTTAAATTTTTTATCAAGAAATATTGCTCCAAGGATAATGATGAACAATACTATTAAAAAAATCATCATCTCTTGTTTTTCTTTTCTTCTATATTCTTGTTTTTTTGTCTTACTATCCATTGCAAAAGTTTGCCTAGAATAAATTTTTAAGGTCTGGGAGGCCTTAATCTTATCCTTTTTAAATTCCTATCAAGTTCTTGTGTTATTTGTTCAATAACATCAAAGGCCTGCTTGCGATTTCTCGCATCTTCCTTTTTTAGCTCTTTTTCTCTTGCCTGGGCTTCTTTATCAGCCTGATCATAAAGTATCAATAATTCACTGGCCAACTCTTGACTCATAGCATCAGTCTCTTTCTGAGCAAGTGCTGCATCTGTAGCCATAATTCCCTCAGCTTCCAATCTCAATTCTTCCAGCTCAGCATTTGCTTTTTCAATTTCAAGCGCAGCTCTTTGCTGGTCTCTTTGAGCTTCTTCTCTGGCAAATTGCTGCTCTGGGGCATATTGTATATCCTTAGACTTTTCCGTTGATCCTACTTGTGAGAACACGGTATTGGCGCTTAAAACAAAAAATATTAAAGCAAAAACTCTGAATATTTTTTTCATTTGCCCTCCAAAGATTTTTCCCCCTCAATCGCCTCAGGAAACTTCTCTTTTTGGAATTCCTGAATAGCGCTATCCAGATCCTTTGCTGCCTGTTTTTCATCAACAAGCGCCTGCTCTTGAGCTTTTAACCGTATTTCCTCAACTTCGGCATTTGTTTTTTCAAGCTCTGCATCAAATTCTTTATTAACCACATCGGCTTCCTGTCTGAAGCTTTCTGCATCCTTAGATATTAGAGTTCTTTTGTTGACTGTATCTGAGTTTTGCTGTGCAAACAAAAACACAGTATTAAACATCAGACAAACAAATAAAAACACCACAAGCAATGACCTCATATTAAACCTCCTTAGCACTTTTATTATAGTGAATAATATTATTTCAGGCAATGATATCTTTTAAAATTCTGAACTTCTCTTTCTCTATGCTTAAAAACTCCAAAAAGACCTGTGCGGTTACCATGGCATCATCTAAAGCTCGATGATATTTTTCGCTGTTTATACCAAGCCTGCGCGCAACAGCTTCTAATTTATGCGACCGATGGCTGGAAAACAAATACCTTGAGAGTTTAAGAGTATCTACACAGCAAGACCCCTCTTCCACATCAAAAGCATTGACTAAAAACGGCAGATCAAAAGACTTTATATTATGACCGACCAATACACATCCTTTAGTAAATTCACGGAAATTGTTGCGTACCGTATTTAGAGACGGAGCATCACTAACCATGTCTATATCAATACCATGTACCCGTGTCGCATGATAGGGAATATAGTCTGTATATATTAAGGACTGAAACTGATCTTTTATCCTGCCGTTTTTCAACTTGATTGCCGCAACTTCAACTACAGAATCCCTGTCACTTGAAAATCCAGTAGTCTCCAAATCCACAACCGCAAAACTTATATCCTTAAGACTGGTATTTAGTATTTTTTCCATATTTTTTCAAAAAGTTTATTAAATTTTAAAATTTCCTCTTTCACATCGGACTTTGATACCACCGCTGAAATGGAACACAAGACATCAGCTCCAGCTCTAATAACATCAGCGGCATTATCAAGAGTTATCCCGCCGATAGCTACAATCGGCAGGGATACTTCCGCTTTAATTTTTCTGATCAGGTCAAGGCCTAAAGCCGCTCCGGCATCACTTTTGGTTGTTGTAAGAAAAACCGGGCCTATGCCTAAATAGTCAGCTCCCTGTTTAAATGCAAGCTTAGCCTGATCAAGCGTACTAACACTTATACCTATCTTTCTATGTTCGCCTAATAGATGCCTGGCTTCTTCACAGCTTATATCGCCCTGCCCCAGATGTACTCCATCGGCATCAACCGCCAATGCCACATCAATATGATCGTTTATGATAAACAATGCTTTTGATATCAGCTCCCTTAACTTAGCTGCTTCTTCGATCATTTTTTGAGTAGAAATATCCTTGGCTCTATACTGAATTACCTTTACGCCTGCATCTAAAGACCTACAAACATCAGAGATATTTCCCTTCAGGGATAGCCTATCATCAGTTATAAAATAATAACCCCTTAGCATTCAATTTTTTGCCTTTCATCTACTATATCATTCTTAAGCGTAAAGATGCAGTCAAATAATTTTTCCTTAAAAGTCCCCGGCCCATTTGATTCTTCTGCCGCAATTTCTGCAGCAATCTCATAACAACAAAGTCCGGCGCTTATACCCTCAACCAGATCATCACTAATAGCAGCGAAAGTACCGATAACAGAAGCTGCCATACAGCCAGTGCCAACAACATTAGCCATCATCGCATGTCCATTGTTTATCTTAAAAACCTTTTTTGTATCAACAACTATATCAACCCCCCCGGTAATTACAACAACACAGCTTCTTTTTTCTGCTAATTGCCTGGCTATCACAGTCAGATCTGCATCAACATCTGTACTGTCAACTCCTTTAGTAGCGACAGCCATACCTGCAACACGAGCCACCTCAGAGGCATTACCCTTGATAATATCGATTCTACCAACCTCAAGCAATTCAAAAACTTTCTTATCGCGAAAACCAGTTGCTCCGGCACCGCAAACATCCAATACAATTGGTATGTTTTTTTTATTAGCACTTTTAACTGCCAGTTTCATTGCTTCGATAAAATCTGTTGTTAATGTCCCAATATTAAGCACCAGTGCCGAAGAAAGTGCAGTCATATCCGCAACCTCTTCAGGCGCATGGGCCATAACAGGTGATGCGCCGAATACCTTGACTATATTTGCGCAGTCATATATCGTTACCCAGTTGGTTAAATGATGCACAAGCGGTTTTTGTTTACGGACTTTTTCCAAATAAAGAGATGCTTTCATTATTTTCCTTTATAATTTGTAATTATTAATCGGGAATCAGTAATAAATTATTAATCAGTATTAGAAAAATACTGCGGAGTTATAATTTTAAATACTAATTTCAACAATTAGAATAGGAGCAGAAGCTGAAGCAATTGATTCTTTTTCTACAGTTGTTTCTACCTCCTGGCCGCTTGCGTCTTTTTCAACAATAACTTCTTTCTTCAATATCTTTGCCTCTATAACGCATGTATAACGGCCAGGTTTTACTAAAAAGTCGTTCATGTCCCTTCCGTCCCAGTCCACAGTAAAATCCCATCCCTTAACAAGGCCTTTATATTCCGGGGGAAGATCATCAATGATAAGCGGTAAAATAGTCACGCCAAGGTTTTCATTCACTTCGCTAATTTTCGCGGTTATTTCAGGCTCATCAAAGGTCCCGGCTTTTGTCAGATACATGATTTGACCTTTTATTGTAACATTAGTATCAGTCTCCGGATCAAACATGGGTTTGCTTATATCAGAAACAGCCATCTTAAATATTTCAGTTTCCTGGGCAAAAAGCATTGTCCCGGAAAATAATATTAATAATACAAAGAAAAATACTAGCTTTATCCATTTAATCTTTAAACTCATAGATCCTCCCCTTAATATGCCTGAAATAAATTCAGCTAGTTTAATGATATTTTCAAACTTTCTTAAACTTTATATTATTTATTTAGTATGCCAATCTATTGCCTTTGATCGACCAGTGCTGGGAACAGCTGGCCTTCGCATCAATGACTCATCAAAATGGAAAAGGGCAAGCTCCCCAACGTTTACATGCTGCGCAGTTACAGCGCCGAATATACTCACTAACCCACCGGAATTAAAGCTGGCATTAGGCGCGTAAAAAGTTCCCTCTACACTGCAAAGACCGATAATATTTATCGATGTAGCTGAATCCAGTCCAAAAACAGCCAGATTGGCAGCATCTCCGCTGGAATTTTTAATCAAGCAACCTGCAGCTACCTCAAAAGTCTTGCCAACTATAATATCAACGTCTGCGTCATTCAGCACCTTAACCGCACTGAGATGTTTAACATTAAAATCATTTTTTACATATATAGTAGCATCCGCGGTTATATTCAATGTCGCTCCCCATTTGACCTCAATGTTATCATATTCTCCGCTGCTGCTGATTGTTTTTGTTTGTCCCCATGCAACAGTCAGTGTTCCCCTATCCGGTAAGCCAGTCGGCGCCTGTATACTCGGTGAGGGAGTTGGTTCAGTAGCAACCCGCTCTGTACCTGTTATTTGACCGAACACGTTATACTTTATAACATCAGCCGGGATTCCTCCGACTCCTACAACAACATCTCCCTTAACTAACACAAAATTACGTATATGTATAGCATCATCAGCTATTGAATCCGTACAAATATGCCCTTGATCCGATCTATTTGCTCCCCCATAAGCTCCCAAATCATCATCATAGCTGTCAATAAAGACGCCGACGGACAAATTTATATCGTTAAAGCCTGTAATCGCCTTTTCAAAAAGCGGTTCTCCTACAAGTGAAACCTGCACTGTTCTTTGTATTGATTCAGGCACTGTGAGATTCGGGATCCCAGCAACAGCCACTATAGTAAATATTTCGCTGCTCGGCTTTGATATAGTTACCTCATATTCACCAATCTGATTCCCCGCACTATCTGACAAAAAATCCTGCTTTGATTGCGTTACCGGAGAAACTGCTGAATCCAAAACCCAACCCTCTAAAGGATCATAATTTGCGCTATTATGTAAAATTTCCCAAATCCCGTATTCCAGCCCTGCTTCCGCCACATCTATAGCATTGATGCCGGCAATGAAACGCTCTGTATTTCTTGCTTCGGTAACAACCATGGCGATAAAACCGACGCTTAAAATAGCCAGTACACTAATCACTATAAGCCCAAAAAAAAGAGCGCTGCCCTTATTGTTCATTTTCATGTTTTTAAGAATTCCTCATTTTTATTAAAAGATTCAAGGTTTCTGATAATACCCTGGCGCCTAAAACCGTCTTTTGCGCAGTAAGAGACACTGCAATACTATCTACACCAGCACCAAATTGTAAATTATTTATATTATTGGCGATAATATCTGATGAACGTAATCTGCTGCTGGCCGCATCCGGTACTACCAGGCGCATCAAATTTGTCCCATTTAAAGTATAAACAATGCTATCAAAAGATCCTGTTACAATATCACCGGCATTTACAGAAGGAACACTTAAAACCACTTCAGACGCTCCGCTTGTATAAGTAGTGCCACCGATATTAATATTCGCAAGTATTTGGTTTGTCCATTGCACATCTCTGGCAATCCACTCCATTGCTAAACGCGCATCCGCATGTATTTCCAGCAGATTAGTGCCAACTACAAAGCTGTTCTGACCGCTTATAAACACAATTACTATAGCTGCGCCAATTACAGTAGCAACTAATGAGGCAATAAGCAGTTCAACTAATGTAATCCCGGATAACCCTTTCTTTTTTAATTTCATATTAATCCATTAATTCTCAGCTGGTTAAAGAAGCAGACTATACCTATCCTTCTAATCCGCCGCTAGTTATCATTGTTACCGCACTTTTTGTTTTTTTTCTGCCATTGGCTGATTTCCACTCAACAAATGCATTTACCCTAATAATCATATTACTCGACAGAATAGGATAATCAACCGTGATCTTACCCGTTGAACTAGGCAACAAAGCTAATGACGCAGAATTAAAATTATTCTGAGGAAAATATGCAGTCACAACATCATTAAAACTCCATTCCCGGAGAATCTCTATTTGCTCCTGTAAAGCACAAGCAGCTACCGCATTTTCCTTGATTATCGTGGTTAGCATCAGCCCTTTGGAAAAACAAGAAGCTACCGCCAGCATTGACACACTGACTATAACAGTAGTTATAAGCGTTTCTATTAATGTGAATCCCTTTTCTCTTCTCAATCTCATTAAAGCTTCCCTTCAACCTGGAATCCGTTTATCTGGGTTTTACATTTATAATCTCATTTTTCTTTTTATTATACTTAATAATAATAAAAATAAAATAGTTCCCAAAAAAAATTTTATTCACTTTTTTGCTTTTAATTTTAAGTTTTTAAATGTCCTTACTTGCTGGAATAGAAGATATCTATTGGATATCTTCATTCATTGCCTGTGCTTACTGGGCATTAATAATACCGTCATTATCGGCCTCAGCCTATGCATCCACCTTTGCCTTACTTCTATATTTTAAACTTTTTTTACTTTAAAAACAACAGCATTATTCCAAAACATATCTGCAAGGCTGCCCCTATACTAAAAAACTTTATTGGTTGAATTGAGAGCCATTGCACAAGGTTTTCTGATGTTTTCTCCTTTAAGAAGAACATGGACTTGAAGATACCTATAAGTCCGAAGATAAATACTATTTTCGCTAGGATTCCCTCTGAGTTCCAGGCTATTGACAATATCATGGATGAGAGAGCCAGGGCTACGCAAAACAGATATTTTCTTATCTTTTTTATACCTTTTTTTTGAAGTCGGTTTTTTAACAGCTGGGGCTTTATTAGAAAAATAACTCCCATAATTACCCAGACCCATCCCAATATCTTTGCGAACATAAATACCTCTATTTATTAAACTTAAGTGATTTCGCTATCCAATCAATAGACGGTTCGTTTAAGGCACGCAGTTCAAATAATGTACCTGACTGAAGAATAAGCATATTATCTTCTTTGGGCCATATAAACTGTTTGAAAAACCAATGCTTATTATCTCTTCTGGTAAAATCAAAACTTATAACAAAGCATTCATATCCAGCTACTATTGTAAATTCCTCATGGCTGATCACCATTTCTCCGCCCCAGTGCTTTTGCATCTGCTGCATAAAATCATCTACATACCAATCGACAAATTTATGAAATTCTCCTACATGGGGATATATTCTTAGCTGTATACCGGTATTATTATTCTTGTTTATCTCACCCCTGATAAGATTCTTTGAATCAGGAAAGACCCGGGCCTGCCAGTCAAAAGGATATTCTAAACTATACCCAAAAGCCAGATCTTCAAGCACTTGGGCCTGAACATATTCGCAATTAAGACTAAATAGAATTGCCGCTATCAATATAATAAGCCTGCCGTACTTTTTCGCACTATTGCCCATAACAACCCTCTTCTGTTGTCCTTCTTAAGTTTTTTCAGCATTCTCCAAATTTTATTTTTTGCATATCCGTATTTAAATTTGCCCTTGAACAAACTCTCCTTTATCCATTATTTTCTTTCCATCTAGATAAATATCCGGCTTTAGAATGACTCCATCAAGATGCAAGGGAACATCATTATCACCGCCGAATGAAAGATTATTACCTAATGCAATATGCACGGTACCAAGCATTTTTTCATCTTCCAGAACAAGTCCGATGATCTTGGCTTTTGGATTAAGCCCGATGCCCAATTCAGCAACTCTATAGGCCTTAGCTCCTGCATCATCAAGCCGTTTTCTTACCAAATCTGAATGAACACCCTCTATATCATAAACAAAAGAATCCCTAACTTTAAAACAAAGCGGTGATTCAAGGATCCCCAGCCCCGGAAAAGAAGCATCAACAAAATAGATTCCCTGTGCCTCAAGCGGTGTAAAAGCAACTTCGCCTTCCGGCAAATTACCGAATGCACCAGGATAATCAAGAATGCCTCCATTTTCTCCAAACCACTTATTATTGCCTATTTTAAGATTAATATCAGTGCCCAGAACAGTGGTTATCCTAATGCTTGAACCCTGAGATAAAATCGAGCAAAGCTTTTGCGATTTGCCAGCTAGATCATCATAATCTATTAAACAACATCTATTGATTATATCTTCTGTTACAGTAGACATGGAAGCTATCCTTGCGCCAATCTCTGTTGCCTTTCTTCTTGCCTCGGTATGGGAAAGAGATTTATCCGTAATCAGAAACTGAACATTAAACAACAACATTTCCCGGGCAACCGCATCTGCAGGCTCTTGGGCATGTTCAAGCCCTGGGTCCATGACTATTATTTTTACAGCCGGTGTGATTTGCTTTGCAAAATCATAAAAACCCCTGCCGATATTTTCTTTTACAGTGTCAGTAACAATAAGACAGGATTCATTAGATTTGAGTTTTAAGGATTTATGAAATATTGCCTTAAGGGCATCATTATTTAGCATCTTTATAACTCTTTGATTAATATTGGCTTGATCAATTTGATTTTGTAATAAAAGCCTGTGTTGCAATTCCTATGCCAGCCAAAATAACAAACAGTATTTTGGTTAAAGACAAGCTGAATCCCATAACCTGTACAATAAGAAAAGCTCCGCTTAATGATGAAAGGACGATCAACGCCCCATCAAATAAAACAAGCGTAAATACCACCCCAATAGCACCGCCAACGCCAAATAAAACCCACGGTAGCCAGGGAATATTAAACTTTAGTTCATTTACAATACTCATGGCTACATAACCGCCGGCCAGAAATCCGACAACACTCAGTCCTACCTTCTGCACTAAAAAAGATAGTACAATTGCAATTATCGACAATATAAGCGCAATAATCCAGATAACATGCTGAGATTGTCCGTGTAAAATAAGCGGAACAAATTCCACACCAAAAATAAACGCTATTGCACCTGAAAAAAGCCAGAAAAGCTTTCTTCCAAGCATTAGCAAAACAATACCAAAAATTATATATGCGATTTCTAAATACATGATTTCAATTGTATGGTTGAGTAAACATCATCTTTAATAGCCTGCAATCTATAAATTTTTCAATCAATATCTGAAAAACGTTAAACTCCTAGTAGCCTCTATCATCTCTCTGCACAATAGTTTATGATTTTATTATAAAAGCAAAAACCCATTTTGCCTAGCATTTTACTTTAAAAAAACTATAGAACCTGGATCATAGCAAACAGACAAATCTCTACTTTAGCTTATGAAAACTGAATACTACCTTTAATTTAATATTATATCATCTCTATAAGATAAACAATACTGAATAGTTTTAAAAATGAGGCTGTTTGTAAAACCAGGAATACCTCAGTTATCTTGAAAGCATTGAGACTCTGTTTCATAATACTGATGTCAGTTCTATATTACAATATGCAATTTTTAATTTTGGCCGTATTGATGACCCGCCTAATTACTTTGATAGAATTTTTGATTTTTTAAATGCTTCCAATAGCAAACATATGTATGTAGCGATCCATATAGGCGGCTGCTACGCACAATTGGCATCCAGAGGAAAGATTGATTCAAGTGAGACAAAAAGCGGGTTAAAACGGCTTGCCAATTATCCAGACGATAAAACCAGAAAAAAAAGCCACTTACTTTTTGATGATTTAGATAAATATTTTCTTTTACCTGACGGACAATTAATCCGCGGCACTGAGCCCAATGAATCCACTCTTATGCGCAACTATTATACAATCCCAGGAATAAAATCTATCGGTCAAAGAAAAATAAGCTGCATTATGTGCCAGAGCCCTACCTGTGATGGCAAACCAAACAGTAACTGTATTGAACGCATTAAAGTATTTGAATACCATGGCTTATCTAAAAGCGGAGGTTTCAAAAATCAACCTTTGAAAATAGAACAATCAATTTAAACCAAAATCAATCCCCACAAAAATCATTGCTTAGCAAAGCAAATTTAAGTATAATCTATATGGAGCAGGAAGCTCATTAGGACTAACACAACACAGAAAATCTTAATTTAATCTTCTAACCTATAAAAAAGGATTTGTCATGCCACCAAAAAAAATCAAGGTATTTGTTCTAGACACTAATGTTATTCTTCATGACAGCTCATGCATTTATAAGTTTAAAAACAACGATATTGTTATACCTATTCAGGTATTAGAAGAACTTGATCGGTTTAAAAAAGGCAATGAGAGCCTAAGCTTCCATGCCCGCCAATTTACCCGAATATTAGATGAACTTAGCGGCGACCAAATTTTTGACGAAGGCGTAAGCCTCGGGCCAAATCGCAGCAAAATCATAATCAAACTCGGACAAAGAATACATGAACATCTTGCGCTAAATTTCTCCCCAGACGTTACCGACCATCTTATTTTAAATGTTGCCTACTGCATGGCTCAAGATGAACCAGAAAAACAGATTGTCCTTGTCAGCAAAGACGTTAACCTGCGCATGAAAGCCAAGGCCGTCGGGCTGATAGCAGAAGATTATACAAGCGATCACGTAAAAGACATTACAGAATTATATAAAGGCTACCGCATTGTTGAAGATGTATCAGATGAGCTGATTAACCGCATATATCAGGAGCCTTTTGAAGTGGAAAAACAAGAATTTACCTCTAAACGTGAGCTTCTTCCCAATGAATATATAATAATGCGCAACGGCAAAAAATCCGCCCTAGCCCGCTTTGATTCAAAAGCTCAGAAAGTTCAACGTGTACAAAAAACTTCCGCTTACGGCATTACTCCTCGTAATGCCGAGCAGATATTTGCTATTGATGCGCTCATGAATCCAAAGATACAGCTTATAACAATGTCCGGAAAGGCCGGCACAGGAAAAACCCTTTTGGCTTTAGCCGGAGCCCTAGCAAATAAAAAAGAGTATTTTCAAATATATATGGGCAGGCCTATCGTTCCCTTAAGCAACAAAGATATCGGGTTTCTCCCTGGCGACATTCAGTCTAAGCTTGAGCCTTATATGCAGCCGCTTTATGATAATCTGGGCGTCATTAAACACAAGTTCATGGATTCAACTCATAAGCAGCACAAGCTGGAGAAACTTCTGGAGGAAGAAAAACTGGTAATTGCCCCGCTGTCTTATATCCGCGGGCGCTCTTTAGTAGATATATTTTTTATTGTTGATGAAGCTCAGAACCTGACCCCGCATGAAGTAAAAACAATCATCACCAGAGCCGGCGAAAACACAAAAATGGTTTTCACCGGAGATATTTTCCAGATCGACCATCCCTATTTAAATACTTATTCCAACGGATTGACATATCTTATAGATAAGATGAAGGGGCAAAAAATATACACCCACATCAATCTTGAAAAAGGAGAAAGATCCGAGCTAGCTGACCTTGCCAGCGATATACTTTAAAATCAGCTAAAAAACAATTGAAAAAAATCTAATTTTATAAGCACAGAAAATGTTAAAGTTAGAGAAAAAATATTATGCGCAATAGAG
>Ga0307992_1000086_pt1 | contig 59124 bp, 46 predicted proteins | sample EllFjometagen133_FD_203162 | JGI IMG/M metagenome (GOLD analysis project Ga0307992, IMG submission 203162) | Marine microbial communities from Ellis Fjord, Antarctic Ocean - #133 | ecosystem: Environmental > Aquatic > Marine > Unclassified | place: Southern Ocean | collected 2014-10-08
TATAAAGCTATCTTATTTAAAAATAAAAAATTAGGAAGATTATGCAATTTAACGAATTAAAAATTATCGAGCCGATTCTTAAGGCTCTGAGTAAAGAAAATTATGTAGAACCGACAGCAATACAAGCAAAAGCGATTCCACTAATTTTAGAAAAGAAAGATATTTTGGGAAGTGCACAAACTGGTACTGGCAAAACTGCAGCTTTTGCAGTTCCCATTTTGCAGAATCTTTTTCGTGATCGTCATCAGAATAAAAACTCACGAAAAATTTTAGCATTAGTCATCACTCCCACACGGGAACTGGCAATTCAAATTGGAGATAGTTTTACTACTTACGGAAAATATACCGGAATCAAAAATACTGTTGTTTTTGGAGGTGTTAAGCAGGGAGCACAAACCACAGCTTTACGTAATGGAGTTGAAATTCTGGTGGCAACACCGGGCAGATTGCTGGATTTGATGAATCAGGGATTCATCAGCTTAAAACACATTGAATATTTTGTTCTGGATGAAGCTGACCGGATGTTGGATATGGGTTTCATCAACGACATCCGCAAGATCATCACTAAACTACCAACCATACGACAGTCTCTGTTTTTCTCAGCAACCATGCCGGATAGTATTGTTAAACTTTCCAGGAAAATTCTAAATAATCCTGTAAAAATCGATGTCAGTCCGATTTCCTCCACTGCCGAAACAATCCAACAATATCTTTATTATACCAATAGAAAATCTAAGAGAGATCTGCTGCTCCACATTCTTCAAGACAAGAAAATAGATCAGGTTTTGCTGTTTTCACGTACCAAACATGGAGCTGATAAAATTGCCCGTCATCTGAAAAAATTCAAAATCAAAGCCGCAGCTATCCATGGTGACAAAGCTCAGAACAATCGGCAAAAAACTTTATCTCAATTCAAAGCCGGAGAACTCAGAGTGCTGGTGGCAACCGATATTGCTGCCCGTGGTATCGATATCGACAAGCTGAAATATGTCATCAATTTTGACATTCCCAATATTGCTGAAACCTATGTGCACAGGATTGGTAGATCGGGTAGGGCAGGAGAAGAAGGCAATGCGATTTCCCTTTGCGAACCGGAAGAAAATGCTTATATCAAAGATATTGAAAAATTGATCAAACTAAAGATTAAAATCGTAACTAAAAATCCTTTTCCCCAAACAGATAAAGCGATGACAAATGCAGAAAAAAAGGATTGGGAAAAAAAAAAACAAAAGAGGAAACAGGAATTTTTTGCAGCGAGAAAACTTAAAAAGGCAAAATCATCTCGATATTAACTACTTATTAATTAATTGATTTTTTCTAATTGCACTAGAGATATGTTCTTATTTGTCTTCGTCATAGACATCCTTTCACCTAACCAATTCGTTTTTTTAGGTAGAAGTCAATTTTGTACATTCCTTATAGTTCCTTGGAACTGATAAACATATTTTATTTCACCTCTTTTCACTTGTTTATTGAAAATAAATTTTGCTTCTTGACACAAAAACCTTATCTTTATCCATATACCCCCATAGGGTATAATTATGGAGGAAAGATCATGATAGAAAAAGCCCAATGTCATATTAATACTGCTCATCATTCAATGGAATTCAAAGTTGCAATGAAAAACAGACTGAAACGTATTGAGGGACAGATCCGGGGGATCAATCGCATGATTCAGGAAGATATTTATTGTGATGATATACTGAATCAAATGGCTGCAGTGCAAAGTGCACTGATCTCTGCAGGGGAGAAACTGCTGGATGCTCACATTAAAAGTTGTGTTGTAGAACAGATCCAGGGTGGACAGGTAGAAGTTATTGATGAATTGATGACTACAATAAGAAAATTGATCAGGTAAAAAAATGATATTAATGAACGATATTTGGAAAACGTATATCAGTATAGCTCCTTACCTATTTTTAGGTTTGGTCTTTGCTGGATTACTACATGTAGTATTTAAAAAGGATTTTGTAGCAAAACACCTGGGAAAAGCCAATTTCTTTTCTGTTGTAAAGGCTGCGATTCTGGGAGTTCCTCTCCCGCTTTGTTCCTGTGGTGTGATTCCAACAGCAATGTTCTTAAGGAAGAAAAAGGCCTCTAAAGGTGCTACATTATCCTTCCTAATTTCAACACCGCAGACTGGTGTGGATAGTATAATAGCAACGTATGGCATGATGGGACCGATCTTCGCAGTATTCCGACCTATAGCTGCCTTTGTAACAGGTATCATTGGTGGTTTGATTGCAAATGTAATTGAGAAACTAGATGAAGAAAAAAAAGATATAGAACTGGAAAATAAGTTTGAATGCGATACCTGTGATATGACAGAACCGCATACCCATACGATTTCCGATAGAATTCTCTCAGGATTAAAATATGCTTTTGTAGATTTTCTGGATGATATCACAATTCAATTGATAGTCGGTATAATTATCGCTGGTGTTATATCATTTATCATTCCAGATAATTTTTTTGCTGATTTCGGTGGTGATGGTTTTGGAGGAATGCTGTTGATGATAGCAGTTGGTATACCGCTTTATGTGTGTGCTACTGCTTCTATACCTATTGCAGTTTCTCTGATAATAAAGGGTATATCACCGGGTGCTGCTTTTGTATTCCTGGTAGTTGGTCCCGCAACAAATGCAGCCACAATTGCACTTATAAGCAAAACTTTAGGAAGGAAATTGATTTCTGTTTACCTTGCAGTGATCTCTGTTTTTGCCATACTCGGGGGTTTCCTATTGAATTATATTTTTACTATTGTAGGAAAACCGGCAATGCTAATGATGAATCATCATAAAGATATATCATTATTCTCAAAATTATTGATCGGTCTATTTTCCATTTTATTGCTTCTTTCAATATTCAGGAAGATAAGGAATAAATTCAAGAAACCGGAATTAGGAGATGAAATGCCAAATAAAACTTTTCTGATAGAAGGAATGACCTGTAATCATTGTGTTGCAAATGTGAAAGATTCACTTTTCAAAATTGAAGGTGTACAGGAAGTAAAAATAAACCTGGAAAAGAAAAATGCTGTTGTAGACGGAGATTACGACTCTGAAGAAGTGAAAGCAGCAATTATAAAAGCCGGCTATAAAGTAGTAGAATAGCTTTTTGTAATTACTATTTCGTATTGCTTGACATATAAAATCACAAATTTAGATTTTCTGTGGTCTATGCAAAGTATACATTAAAGATTAGTTGTAGATTATTATAACATAATTATTTTTTTGTGGGAGAAAAATATGATTGATACTTTGAATGTTGTTACAAAAACGATACCTGATACGTTGAGAATTATTTTAAGCTCTGCTGATAAACCAGATTTCTGGAGCCATTATTCACCGCTTATTGTTGCTCTTGTTGTTGTAGCAACAAGTTCATTTTTTCAGTGGTATAATGCATCTAAACAAAGAAAATTAGAATTGTATAAAATAGATGATCTTGCATGGTTAGAAATGCTTCAAGATTTAGTTACAAAATATCTGACAGTTATACATAAGAATTTAAAAGACTGTGCAATGAAATCAGATTTTTCAACATTCTGTATAGATGACAATGAATTTAACTATTTATTTAATGGTTTACTTCTTCATTTAGATCAATCAAAAGATAAACAATTGAAATTAATCAACAATTTAGAAAAGAACTTTAAACTAATCACATCAACATCAGATATTAAAAAACTTAGAAAAATAATCAGTCATCATGTTAGTTCAACTAGGAAAATTTTTCATGATATTGCGGATGATTTTTAAAATAATAGTTAATAATAAAAAAGAATTCAAATACTTAATTGATTGAGCGAATTAAAAAATATACTATTAATGATATTTAAAAACTTCTTTCAAAATTAGTGTTCATCATTGTAATGGTACAGTATTTCCATAAGAATCTGTCTTAATTAACCATACATCATAACCACCATTACTAAAGGTTTGAGTACTACCTGTAATGATATAACTTCCATCTGTAGTTTGCATAACAGATCTAGCATCATCATAATCATTTCCACCGAAGATTTGATTCCATTCTTCATTTCCATTCGAGTCAGTTTTAATTAACCAGACATCATAATGAGGACCACTTGAAGAGTATTTGCGACCTGTAATAATATACCCATTATCAAAAGTTTGTCGAACAGAAAAACCACTTTCAGAATAACTTTCTCCAAAAGTTTGATTCCATTCCTCATTTCCTTGCGAATCCGTCTTAATTAACCAAACATCTGTATAATCAGTACCAAGAAGATCAGTACAACCTGCAATTACGTATCCACCATCTGTTGTTTGTTGAACAGAGAAACCAATATCATAATAACTGCCACCAAAAGTTTGATTCCATTCTTCATTTCCTTGTGAATCAGTTTTAATTAACCAGACATCAAAATCACCACTACCGAAAGATTCAGTGTGGCCTGTGATAATAAAACCACCATTATTAGTTTGCTGAATAGAATAAGCATTATCCCATCCACTACCACCAAAAGTTTGATTCCATTCTTCATTTCCTTGCGAATCAGTTTTAATTAACCAGAAATCATAATCACCATTGCCAAAAGATTGTGTATTGGCTGCAATGATAAATCCATCGTCAATAGTTTGTAGAACAGATTGTCCATTATCATAATTAGCACCACCAAAAGTAATCATAAACCTTATATAAGAATTTGCTTCTTGAATATTACTAAATGTTTGTAATCCAATACTATCTTCAACTGCTATTTGATAATATTTTATTTCATCAGTAGTTATATCAATATATGAAGTATCTGCATTATTATAAATCTCAAATAACAAACTATTATTGCTCATATCTTCGTATAATGATTCAAATAATTTATAAGAAGAAAAGTCATCATCATTATTCTGTGACCAAGTTATAATAAATGAACCATCTTGTGATATAATTGGATATAATTCTACAAGTGTTGGGTATGAACCAGAATTATCAACCATTAAAGTGATTGCATTGCTGTCGGTTACATTATTACTTTTGTCGTAAGCTCTTACTCTTAATATATAATATGATCCATTTTCATATTCTGTTGAATTCCAGTATAAAGAATATGGTTCAGTTTCATCAATAATATTTGTTGATTCTCCATCAACCCATAATTCAACTTTATCAATTCCTACATTATCAGATGCTATACATTCAATAATTACAATCTCTATAGCAACTGAACCGGTTTGAGGATTAATAATTGTAACAGTTGGAGGTATTGTGTCAGGATTAGTATGTATTTCACACCCAATAATAATTAAAAAAAGTATAGAGAAAAATAAAACATTTTTCATGAGAACTCCTTTGAATAAATCATTTAATTACAGTAATTTTGAATTTCCGAATTAATGGGATATTTGCTTCCCCAGTTTTAACAACGAAATTTTCAATCCCTGTTTTTGCTTCAAAATATCTCCAACTATATTGAGGTATTTTTTCCGGTTCTGCAAATTCAAAATTTGAATTAATGCATTCAATAAGTGGAGCAATTGGCATATATTTTTTAGGTGTAATTATAATTTGCTTAATTTCTTTTTCTTCATCAAGTTCAACTTCAATTTCTTTAATATATTCTAAAGCTCCACTATCATATTGTATGGTATTATTCTCATCAATAATTGTGAAAGGAAGCCTTACTTCGGATGCTACTTTTTTGATGAATTCTGGATTATTTATTCTTTGTTCAATCTTTTTATTAATTGAATCTGAAAATAATAAAATAATTGTTACCATTATGCCAATAATTGTAAACACACTAACAATTACAGTTAAAGTATTCATTGTATTCTCCCTCTCTTTCATATTGAATTTTTAATAAAATTAATCATTTTTGTTCTATTAACCCACAATAATTCAAATTATTTACTCACTTAGTTTCACTTTCAAGTTTAATATAACCGATAATAGAAAGGTTTTAATTAATGTCAAAATAAATAACAAATAAAGAAAATTATAAAGTAGTAGAATAAACTATTCAACAAACTGTAAATCATACTTTTCTGATTTCCGAATTAATTTGAAATGTTTATCTTTAGTTATCAATGTTACATTACTATTTACTGTATGATAAAATATCAATAGATCAGTGAGAGGAATTGTAATCCCTTTTCTTAAAAAATTATTTCCATAATTTGAAAGTTTTTTGAAATCATCTAAATCGAAAGGTAAATAGATGAAACCATCAAAATTATTCTGAATAAAATTTCTCTCCTTGGTGTTTTTTGTTCCAATCAGAAGTTCTGATAATATAATTCCGTTATAATATATTTCATCATTTTCTATGTAATTAATAATTTGATTCCTCAACGAGTCGCTCAATTTTCCGTTAAAAAAGTCGATCCATACGGAAGTATCGATCAAATACACTATTCATCTCTCATTTTCAGTACATTTTTATCTATTTCGATCTTACCAAACTTATCGGCAACTTTTTTTCTTTTGAGTTTTCGCAGATATTCTTCTAAAGCCAAATGAATGATCTTGGTCTTGTTATGAATTCCTGTTGTTAACATCAGCTTATCAATTAGTTCATTTGATAGATTTAACGTTGTCCTCATTGTATGCACCTCCTATGCATACATTTATATAAAAAGGGATATTTTGGTCAATGAATTTATGCTAAAATAAAACAATTGTTGCCAATTGAAACGGGAAACCCAAAATCTGTTTTGATTAAAAGAGATGTTTTGTATAACAGTCACTCTTGACTGTTTAAGCACGTTCAGGAGTGAAAATGCTACAGAGTTGTTTTCTCATTACGAAGTTGCACTTCGTAATGTTATTATTCAGGAAGTCTAACTTCCAAATTAATTATGTTCCTAAGTTCAACTTAGGAACAAGAAAAGAGGTGTAAAATGAAATACTGGTTTTCAATCCTAATAATATTGTTTCTAATATTTTTTGCTATTGAGTGTAACGCAGAAGTTCCTGATTATGATGAAATGATCGCGAAGTTGAAAAGTTACAAAGAAGATACATTAAAATATGAAAATATAAAAGGAGTGTTATGCTTTTACCATCCTGAATCCGAAAAGGTTTATGAATTTGCCAATGAAGAATTTTACGATAAGATGTATCCAATTTGGCGAAATGACTCTCTTAAAGTGATTGAAATAAATAATTTATTAGAGAAATACCCAAAGACAAATTGGCGCAGAACAATGTATCAGTATCTCACATATTCGCTGTATAATTTAGATAGAAGAATTCCATTAGTACTTGTGCTTGAAGTTTTTAGAGAAGCTTTTCCAAATGATTATAAACCCTTTTCTCAATCTGCCAGATACTATAATGAATTAGATAATGATCCGCAAGAAACACTTGAATTTGCCATCAAAGCGCATGCAATGTCATTTGATTATCCAAAAGTAGATTTCTATCCTGAAGAAGAATGGATGCTGGAAAAACGTTCAGCTCCCGTGAAAACTGCTGCTCTTCTGGCTCAAGTATATTTTAAACAGAAAAAATATGAAGAGGCTGAAGAAGTTCTGATAAATGTCATTAATAAAAATGATCTTGGATTGGATGATGAAAATACATTAGCTGCTTGCTACTACTGGCTGGCAAAAATTTATGAAGAACAGGGTAATAGGAAAGATGCAGTTCAGTCAGCAATAAAAGCCATAATAGCAGGTGATTCACGGAATAATTATACTCCTAAAGCAGATTCCTTATTGCGAAGAGTGATTGCCTATAAAGATCTCTCAGAATTGGAATATTCTGATTTCATCCGCAAACAGGTTGGATACGATGAAGTTGTTTTTTCTGATGTTACAAATGATGTTGGAATGAAGAATGTGAGAGCTGGACGTATTGCCTGGGGAGATTATAATAATGATAGATTTCAGGATATCCTATTGGATGGAAGACGTCTTTTCCGGAATATGAAAGGAACACATTTTGTAGAAGTTACACAGGCTGCTTTTCCCGATACTATTCGTGGTAACGGAGGTTTATGGGGGGATTTTGATAACGATGGAGATTTGGATATTATCACAAAAGACTCTGAATTTGTCTGGTTAAATGACTTAGGGACTTTTTATAAAGTAGATGACGTAAATTCGATTCGAGATAATAAAGTTTCTACAGAAGGAATTGGAATTGGTGATGTTGATAAGAATGGATTTTTAGATGTCTATTTTGCCAATTATGAGAAGAATTATGTGAATGAAGAAGATCAATTATTCCGTGGGATTGGTGAAGGAAAATTTTTAGAAATTACCGAGAGAGCTGATATGCTTCCCAAAAATGGGAAGAATCGTGCAGGACGCGGTGTGAACATGTGCGATTTTGATCTGGATGGAGACCTGGATATTTTAGTTTCCAATTACAGACTCAACGATAATTTTTTATGGCAGAATGATGGAACCGGTCATTTTGAGAATAATGCTTTAGAACTTAGAATAGCAGGAGATGAAGTTGAAGGCTGGTGGGGTCACACGATAGGAAGTGAATGGGCGGACATTGATAACGATGGTGATTTCGATCTCATCACCTGTAATCTGGCACATCCCAGATACATAGATTTTTCCAATAAAACAAGATTGTATATAAATGAGAACGGAAAATTCATAAATCGTAGAAAAGAAGCTGGTATCAAATATGAAGAGACTCATTCTGAACCATCTTGGGCAGATTTTAACAATGACGGTTTTTTAGATTTGTATATAACCTGCATCTACGAAGGACGCCGGTCATTCCTATACATGAATAATGGAGATGGAACATATAAGGAAACCACATTTTTGGCAGGAGTCAGACATTTCAATGGCTGGGGTGCAGCTTGTGCAGATTATGATAATGATGGAGATTTGGATTTATTAGTGGCCGGTGGTAAAATTCAGTTGTTTCGAAACAAAACCATTAATAATGCTAATTGGCTGGAAATTAAAGTTATAGGAAAGGATCATGTAGATGCAATTGGCACAAGATTGATTCTTTCAAATGAAGAAGTCTCTTTTATGCGTGAAATTCAGGGCGGAAAAGGAACTACTAATCAGCATTCACTAGTACAGCATTTTGGGTTAGGAAACACGCAGTCACCTTATAAACTGGAAGTAATTTTTCCAAGTGGTGAAAAAAAATTGTTGATGACTAATGAGATAAATAAAATTGTGGTTGTAGAAGAATAGAGGTGAAATTATGAAATACAAAATATCATTCTCAGTGATAATTATGGTCATATCAACGCAGTTATTATCATGGGGAGCTTTAGGTCACGAAATAATCACACGCCTGGCAATTGATGGTCTTCCAGATGAGATGAGTTTTATAAAGGAGAACAGCAAATATTTATGTGACCATTCAATAGATGCCGATAAAAGGAAGAATGACGATCCTACCGAAGAGTATAAACACTACATTGATATTGATTATTATGAAGGATTTAATGTTGGTGAAATAGTAACCGACAAAGCTGAATTGATTGAGATTTACGGACAAGAAATTGTAGATGATATGGGAATTTTACCATGGAACACGATTGAAGTTCTTAATAATCTTACTATTGCTATGAGACAGAACAATAAAGATGATATTTTGTTCTATGCTGCAGACCTTGCTCATTATGTAGGAGATGCGCATCAACCACAACATTTAATACTAAATTATAATGGAAAATTGACTGATCAGAGAGGGATTCACGGAAGATATGAAATTGATTTGATCAACTCAAATCTTGAGGAACTACAAGCAAATATTTCACCGATTGAATTAACTCATGTTAAAAAACCACTACAGTTTGTATTTGATTATTGTATACAATCAAATGGTTTTGCAGGTTTAATAGAACTGGCTGATCTTCATGCGCTAAAATATAGTGGAGATGATTATAATGAAAAGTATTTTCATATATTCTGGTTCAGGACAAAATACATGACATTCCACCAATTTTCAAATGCAGTTGAAGATTTGGCATCATTGTATTACACTGCGTGGATCAATGCAGGCAAACCTAAGATAAAATAAAAAAAAAGAACATCCAGCGATCTTAAAATACTAATTAATTCTTTCTTTTAATACTTCTGAAATGGTATAAAGTGAACCAGAGATTATCACGACATCATTTTTATTAGCATCAGATATTGCTTTTTTTACTGCTATCATTACGTCTTCATGTATTTCATATAATTTGTGATGAAGTTTTACAAATGCTACTTGATCTTCAATTTCAGCAGCTCGATTCGATTTATTTTTTGTAATGTAAATCTTATAACTTACACTACAAATATCTTTAATAATTGTTTCCAGCTTTTTATCACGTAGAATAGCAAGGACAAAATATATTTTTTTATTCGGAAAGATCTCAGTTAGATTATTTTTCAGAGCTTTAATACCTTCTTCATTATGAGCTCCATCAATGATAACGGTAGGTTCACGGGAAATTATCTGCATTCTTCCCTGCCAGTTAACATTGCCTAATGCTTTGTATATTTTTTCTTTATCAAAATTTCTATGGGTTCTTTGCAGGAATGTAATGAATGCTGTAATTGCTGTTGCTGCATTATATGCCTGGTGCTTTCCTAATAAATTTACAGTAACATTTTCTAGTTCGAGTTGAGTTGAATAATAATCAAATGAAGTGCCGAGTTTGTTAATAATTATATTAGAAATTGAAAAATCCTTTCCATATTCTATGATTGGTGCATTTAATTCTATTGCTTTTTGTTTTATCACATTAGTTGCAATGTTGGTTAATTTTCCAATAATAATAGGTGTATTTTTTTTGATAATACCTGCTTTTTCAAAAGCAATTTTTTCTATTGAATTGCCAAGACTTTTTATATGATCATAAGAGATAGTTGTAATCACTGAAACAGTAGAAGCAAAAGGATTTGTGCCATCCAATCTTCCGCCTAATCCAACCTCAAATACGGCAATATCGACATTGTTTGAATAGAAAATATCAAATGCCATTGCTGTTGTTATCTCAAAGAACGAAGCTTTATTTTCTTCAAGAACAGATTCCCATTTTTTATATGTGGAAATTAATTCTTCCAGTTCAATATTGTTCCCATTTAATCTGATTCGTTCGCGATAATCAACCAGATGCGGAGATGTATTTAATCCTGTGTTCATGCCGTATTGCAAAGATAAAGCTTCGCACATTGCAGCGGTAGAGCCCTTTCCGTTGGTTCCTGCAATATGTATTCCTTTCAATTTTTCATTTGGTGAATTCATTGCTTTTAAGATATTTAGCATTCTATCTAATCCGAGTTTTACATTACCGGAGTGACGCTTGTAAATATAATCCAAGAATTTTTGATATTCCATAAATTTCCCATAAAAAATACCTCCAAGAAAACTTGAAGGTATTATGTATTCAAATATAATATTTATTCTAAAAGGCTTTCAGGAAGAACATGATCTGTGAATTTATCTTGGTGAGGGCAGGTAACAATGATCTCTCCTGTTTCATAATCTCCATGCATGAAATACTTATCACCAACACCATTTTCAGGGCATTCATATGTTGTTTTAAGATAATTCATTCTCATCAGGTCACGTGCTGTACCTTCAAAATTTTCTTTCCTTTCATTCATATATGATTGGATTGCTTTATAAATCGTGGTCATATTTTTTATACATTGTTCTGTTTTCTGTTTTTTATTTACATTATAGGTTTGTGGTAAGATCAATATAAAAAACAAAATTAATATTGCAACGAAACTGATTATTTTATAAATATTAAGCTTTTTCATTCTTACTCCTTAATTTTTTTTTCGATAACACCTTTTTTGCGGAATTTTCGTCAAGTTTTTTGTTTGAAGCAAAATGCAGGTTGATTATTCTTGACTAATTAGTTATATTCTTTTTAGAGTCCAAAAAAATATTGGAGGATTTTATGGCTAAGAAAGTTCTTGTAGCAACAGCTAAACCATTCGCTTCGAAGGCAGTTATGGAGATAAAAAACATCTGTGAAAAGAAGGGTTATGAATTAATTTTGAATGAGAATTATAATGAACAAAGTGATCTTGTAAATGCTGTGAAAGATGTAGATGCTTTAATAGTAAGAAGTGATAAGGTTACAAGTGAAGTAATCGGAAATGCTGATAACCTAAAAGTTGTAGTCCGTGCCGGTGCTGGATATGATAATCTTGATTGCGAAGCAGCTTCTAAAAAAAATATTGTTTGCATGAATACTCCCGGACAGAATTCTAACGCTGTAGCCGAACTTGCTTTCGGTATGATGATTTACATGGCTCGCGGTAAATTTAATGGTAAATCGGGAACTGAACTTAAAGGTAAAACGGTTGGTATACATGCTTATGGTAATGTAGGATTGAATGTAGCGAGAATTGCCAGGGGTTTTGGTATGAAAGTGATTGCTTTTGATCCTTATGTGGGTGATGCTATAATGGAAGCTGATGATGTTAAACCGGTTGGTTCAGTCGAAGAATTGTATAATACAAGTGACTACCTTTCTATACATATTCCTTCTATCCCTGCTACTCAGAAATTAATTGATCTAAGACTTATTTCCATTATGAAACCAGGTGCAACTATCATCAATACGGCAAGAAAAGAAGTTATTAATGAAGAAGATATAATCAAAGTTTTTGCGAATAGAGAAGACTTGAAATATGTTTCAGATATTGCACCGGTAAAAGCAGATGAAATGATTAATAAATTCAGAGATCGAGTTTATTTCACGCCTAAGAAAATGGGAGCTCAAACATTAGAAGCTAACATAAATTCCGGTGTTGCTGCAATTAATCAGATCATTGCTTATTTCGAGAAGGGTGATACAACCTTTAAAGTAAATAAATGATATTTAATCAAAAAAAAGAGAACCTGTCGATAGGTTCTCTTTTTGCATTTTATCATGAATTAATAATTCTCTCAAATCAGCAATAAAAGACTTTGATGATTAAAGATATCCAGCCTGCTATAACATCTTAATCACAAAATATAATTATGCAGAAAGCTCAAAAAATAATTATACTGGAGAATAATGATGAATAATTTTATCTTACTTTGTATTTTGTTAACATCTATTTTAGGTACACTTTATGCTGCTGATCTCGCAAAAGAAAATGAAGTGAACATATCGATCCCTAATCTTTCAATCTATGAACATGAACAAACAAAAGAGATTATACAATTAGTGTATAAAGCCGTGAATTTGATTGAATCTCAGGGGGAAAAAGCATTTCCTGAGTTTAGGGTTGAAGATAGTAAATGGTTTTTTAACGATACTTATGTTTTCATCTGGGGAATGGATGGAATGCGTTATGTTTACCCACGAGATGTTTCGGGTGAAGGTCTAAATATGTTGGAGCTAAAGGACATTAACAGAAGACCAATAGGAAAGATGTTCGTAGAAACTGCTGAAAAAGGTGAAGGCTGGGTTTTTTATGAGTGGACTCTTCCCGGTGGAGATGAACCAGAATGGAAATCTACATTTATTAAAAAAGCAGTTACACCTGATGGAATCGAATATCTGGTGGGAACTGGGAAATACAACATACCAATGGAGAAAGTTTTCATTGAAACTATTGTAAACGATGCTGTAGATATCCTTCAGTATGAAGGTGAAGTAAAAGCGTTCGCCAGATTTAACTCCAGTGCGGATAAATTTATTTTTTTACAATCTTACATTTTCGTTAAAACCTTTGAAGGTGTTGAGTTGGTGAATCCTTTTTCCCCTCAGATGGTAGGAGAGAACTTAATTAATAAACAAGATGCCAACGGAAAATATTTTGTGAAGGAAGAACTTAAGATTCTACAAAACCAGGATAGTTGCTGGATGGATTATATGTGGCCTAAACCTGGTGCTGAAGAACCATCACTTAAAATATCTTATATTAAAAAAACTGAAGTAAAAGGCGAAATTTTCGTTATAGGAGCTGGATATTATCTGGATTAAGTAGTTTAAAATATCAGCATCTTATAAATTGCAAATTTTCTTTGGGGAGTAATTAACTTTCGACGTTTGTTATAATTCAAATAATTTTAGTACTCCGAATAATTTCAAACAAGTGATTAGAATTATAATTGTAAGAACTACTTTAACAATTTTCTCCCCTCCGCTAACAGTAGCTTTGACTCCAATAAAAGCACCTATACTATTACCGCAAGCAAGTATTAACCCATGCAATAAGAGTATCTTACCAGATACCGCAAAAATAATAACTGAAAAAACTGTATAACTAAGTATAATAAAAACTTTTACAGAATTTGCATGGATCAAATCATAATCTTCAACTAAATTTAATGTAGCAAGAAACATAAAGCCAACTCCAGCTTGAATGAATCCTCCGTAAAAACCAACAGCAATAAAGATAGTAAATTCTATCCACCTTGGTAATGACTTAGTTTTCTTTTTGTGTTTTGGACGCAGCATCATAAATAAAATAAAAATGAATACTGTTCCCATTAATTTATCAAATATTGCAGAATCTATTTTAACGGCAAAAAAAGAACCTGCAATCGCTCCTATTATAGCTGCAATAGTAATATGAATAACTGGTTTAACTTTGAGCAACTTATGTTTATGAAATTTTCTTGTTGCGGTAGCATTTTGAAATAATATTGCAACTCTATTTGTAGCGTTTGCAACTGGAGAGGGTAATCCTGCAAGAATTAGCACAGGCAGTACGAGAATAGAACCGCCTCCGGCAAGTGTGTTAATAAATCCTGCAACTATTCCCACAGTAAAAATCAAAAGAAAGATCATTTGTTTATCTCACAAATTACAGTATTAAGAAATTAAACACAAAATGTTATTCATTATAAAATTAAATTTTTATATTCCTTTTTTTTATCAGGCCAGAATCTAGATAAAAATATGAATAATAATGCTGCAACTGGTCCCATTATCAATGCAAGAAGAATTCGATAAATATAGAATTTAATACCAAAGAAACCGATCTCAAAAGGGGCTCTGGCAGGTCCAATAATTGTTTGCCCGGTAAGAAAAGCAACAAGAATTGGATTTTTTATTCCTTTCTTTTTTAAAACCATAACAATTGGATAGATGGCATAAACAGGACCTGGTGTAAGAACTCCAAGAAGTGTTGCATAGAAAAGATGAGATAATTTGTTATTGTGCATGTGTTTTTCTGCGAAATTTTCCGGTATCAGGAAATGTATTGCTGTAGAAATCCCCATCGCAATTGCAGTAAGATATATGATTTTAATAATAATATCTAGATTAGATATGATCAGTTGTGGAAAATTAATATTAAATACCAGCATTAAGCTGATTGAAATTCCAATTAGTAAAAATCCCACTCTAATATCTATACCGGTTTGTTTTAATTTTTGTATCATAAAAATCTACCTGCAAAAACTGTAATGACTCCAGCAAGATAAGTAATAACGAGTGATACTGCAAATCGTTTAATAGGAAAACGGATTCCAAAAAATCCTACTTCCACAAAAAAAGTAGAAGGTTCTATTAGCACATGTCCAGAAATAAGAGCTATAATAACCCCAAGGTTTATACCAAATTCTTTAAGCTTAATTAGTATTGGATAAATGATGTAGCGGGGTCCAGGAGAAATAAAACCGATTAATTCTGCATAAAGTAATTGCAAAGGAAGAGGTATGCTTTGCTTTAACACATTTACTACTTCTATTTTCATTAAACTTCCAAGTGTGATAGCAAATAATAAACCAGCACAAACCAAAAAAAGTGTTCTCCATAATTTTTTATTATAATACAAAAATGCTTCTTTAAACATTAAGAGGTTTCTACTTTTTCATTTTAGATAGATCAGGATAGCTTTTTGCAATTACAACCATTGAATCTTCAGCATTGAAGACATCAAATTTCCCATTTTTAGAATCACCATTTAACAGTGGATTTAAAATGATAGTTGGCTTATTATCAATTATTCTTCTTACTCCGATAAGTATAACAGGATTATTATTACTACAATTCTTACTAATGATCTCAGAAGCTTTCTGGAAAGTTTTTCCAATAAAGATATCAGCATATTGATTTTTTTTAATAATGAAAATAGAGGATGAATTTTTCTCATAAATCAATAACTCATGGAAAATATCTGATAAATTATGATAAAGAGCACTTTGAAGCATAATCCCTGTTCTATAGAAACCAGCTGAAACAATTTCATTTGCACCTGCATCCAGAGCCATTTTCCTGTTAGTTCTATCCATTAATTCAGCGATAATATGAGGTTGATGATTATCTTTAAGATCTTTTGAAAGTTGCCTTATAGCCAAACAGCTTAATATGGTTTTTGGGTCTGGTTCAACATCATTTGCATCAGAAAGAATTATCACACTTTTTGCTTGATGTATACGTGCTGATTTTAAGGTATCGTAAGAGGTAGGTTTTCCTTTGATGAAATATACATTTGCATAACGTTTACTCTTTTCTCGCAAATCTCTTTCATTTACTTCTCCGTCTGTTAAAATAATTATTTCTGTATCTGGTTCAGCACTAGGATGATGCAATTCTTCTATGATCTTTTCCCCACGTTTACTCCAATTACAGATGGCGATATGTCTTTTTATACTTCTTGGCATTTTTTCTACTCCTTCTTTCATAAATATTGATGCTAAATTTCCAACTACAGTACCCAAAATTCCAATACCACCAATCAGTAATAAAAAGGCTGATACTTTTCCTCCAGGTGTGATAGGATCTATATCGAAACCACTGAATAAGTATATCATAGTTGCCCAAATAGCTTTGTATAATGTGTCAAATTCTTCATTAATATTATGTTCAAAATAATATGTTCCTAAAGAACCGAAAATAAATAATAAAAATATGATAATTCCAATCCTGAAATGGATATCATGACGCAATTGCCGGAGAATTTTTTTACTGTATTTTTTAACTATCTTTTTGTTGGTTAATCCAATAATTACCAGCAATACTAATATTGATAGTAAAACTGATATATTTTTCAAACTTCTTTTTTTATAGAAAGATTCAGCTCCTTCATGTATTGGAATTGTCATTCCATTTCTGGCTTTATTGAGTTTTATTTTAGCTGCTGCAGGATGCACATCAGATAGTTCTCCAAGATTTGAATATATACAAGAACAAATTTCTTCAACCACATAAGCATCTAAATTCTCACTTGTTACCAGAAGTGCTTTAACTCCGACGGTAGGAACCGGTTCATTTTGACCATCATATGTGTTAGCGGGAATTACAACAGAGACAAAATATGGATATTTATCTCTTAACCTGATAACGGTTTCTTTATTAATTGGAATAAAATTTACATCACTTGCAATATTGATTAATGGTTTGAATTTAAGTCCTGCAGTTATAAAAGCAGCATTTATCTCTTTGTTTTGGAATGCATCAGCTACTTCAGAAAATGAAAAGTGTTTTTTGTTAATATCTTTATCTTTAAAATTTGAAGCTAAAAAAATATCAATTGCATTTTTGGCAGTTCCACTTCCAATTGAGCCGATAGAAACAGGTTCACCATTCAGGTCAGACAATTCTTCTATAAACAGCTCCTTTCTTCCAATAATTTGTATCAATTCTGTATATAAAGCGGCAATACCTTTTATATTTATAGATGGGTTTAATGACTTTGATAATTGTTGATATGAGTTATATGCAATATCACTTTGCATAAATGCAACATCCACATCCTTATTGATCAGTAATTTTGCATTTTCAACAGATCCAGATGTCTCAACAATTTCAATTTGCAGTTCAGAATTATTACTTTCCAACAGTGTTTTAATTGAATTCCCAATCTTATAATATACTCCATCCGGGTTACCAGTGGCTATCTTTATAATTTTTTCAACAGAATACAAAGAGTGAAAAATGAAAAACAATGATAGTATAATAATTAACTTTTTTTTATTCATTATTCTCCTTTTATTTATATATTGAATTTAAACTGCACTTCTTAAAGTAAAGTTGATATAATGAGTCAAGAAAATAATATTTCCAGTGAATTATGTAAGTAGTTATTACGAGCGACAAATCAAAGTTGACACAGTAAATACTTTTAAATTATTTGAAAACTCATGGAGGAATTAATGAAAAAGACATATTTCATCATACTTGTTTTTTTATCGGTTAGTTTATGGTCAAATCTTAATTTTGGCAAAGGTTTATTTAATGATGGATTATACGAAGAGGCAATAATTGAGTTTGAAAAAGTAATTTCTTACTCTCCGACATCTGATGAAGCTAAAGAAGCAATTTTTCTTATTGGAGAAAGTTATCGTGAAAAAGGTCAATTCATTAAGGCTGAATCAGCATATAATAGATTATTGGAAGGATTCCCCGGTTTATTATTCCGCGATAAAGTTCTGTATTATTTAGCTCAATCTCAATTTGATCAACAAAAATATAACAAAACTGCAGAAAATTTTAAGTTAATGATCATTACTTATCCAAATTCAAATTTCAGTAAAATGGCACTATCACAGTATTTGGAATGTTTATATAAAATGAATCGATATGATGATGTGATAATTGAGGGTAGAAAGATCGTGCAAAACTATAAAGATTATCATAATATTCCTGATGTTCTTCTCTGGCTGGCACAAGCCCGGCTTGAGATGCAAATGACGGTGGAAGGAAAAAGGATCCTCAATGAAATTGTAACTGAATATCCTGATCACATTTCCAGATGGAAAGTTGTAGAAAAACAGATCGAGATCATGGAAAAAGAAGAAGGAACAAAAAAAGCTGCTGAAACTTTAGCTTCTATCCTTCAAAGCGAAATTCCACGTAATTTCGAAGAAAAACTCCATTCAAAATTAGCAAATTATTACATAAATTTGCAGGATTTTCCAAAAGCCTATTTTGAATTTTCTAATCTAATAAACAAATTTTCCAGTTCACTTCAGCTTGATGAGTACATTCTTAATTACACTTCTGTTCAGATGAAATTAAAAAAATATTCCGATATAAAAAATGATTATACAAAATATAAAAAAGTTTTTCGCGAAAGTGATAAACAGAATGACTATTTATTGCAAATAGCTAAGACAGACTTTTTATTGAAAGATCTAAATTCTGCAAAAGAGTGGCTGAATAAACTAATATCAGATGATGGTAAAATCTTATATAAAAAACAATTGTTAAATGCTGATATTTTACTTGCTTCGGGAAAATACACAGATGCTGAAAAAGAATATAAGAAACTGTTAAATAATGAATTTGCTTCAAGAGATGAATTAATGCTGGTACTGGGTGATATTTATTTCGAGAAATTTAAACAATACAATACAGCAAAGAAATATTTTCAGTGGGTATTAACCGAATATTCTGCAAATGATCTTCAAGATGAAGCTTCATATAAAATTGCTTTGTGTTTAGAGAATCTTGGTGAATTTAAGATGGCTTTAACTGAATTGGAACAGATCGATCTTCAAAAGATAAAGAATTCAGAATTAAAAATAAAGATTACAAACAAATTGGAATATCTCAAGAAATTTAAAAGACGTGATTATGAAACTGCGTTTAATAATTTACTGAGTTCGTTATTGAATAACTCAAATAAAACAGATCCAAAAGAATTAAAAAATGATCTGCTTACAATTCTTATAATAGATCTCAAGGACTATGAATCTGCGATTAGAATTCTTGAAGATAGAACTGATCCGGAAAGCAATTATAAAAAAGCAGTATTATGGATAAAAATTGCAGAAAAATATAAGTATGAGTCAAAAGATAATCTGGCAAATGAAGCCTTGCAAAAAGTGGATTTAATAACTTCAAAATTAGATAATATAAATCATGCTGACTGGTTAGAGGAAATTTACATTCAGAAACAACTTGTACAAAACTCAGAACTTAACACAGAATTAATTACAAAAATGAGAACATTTGTTAGTAATTATCCAAACAGCATCGCTGCAAATGAGTTCAGATTGCAGATCGGGAACTATTATATTTCCAATGAAGAGGTTGAAAAAGCTGCAGAATATATTGCAAATCTTGTAAACAACTCTTCTATTGACGATGACGAATTTTATAATGCCAAGATACATTTAGCTAAATATTATTATAATACTGACCAGTATGAAAAAGCACTTCCTATTTATGAATTAGTTAATTTCAAGATTAATCTTTCTACTCCGTATAGATTGGTAGAATATGCAATTTTACTTAATGAAACTGGGAATCAAGAGGATTCGATAGAGAAATTCACTTTGCTTCTGGATAATGTGGAAGACCTGCACGGGATAGGTTCCATTGTATTTTATTTTACTAAACTCCTCAGAAGCTTGAATAAATTTGATGATGCAATTAAATATGAGCAACTCTTTCCAAGTGAGAATAGAAACGATGTTTACTACAATAGATTGGCAAATGATTATTTAAAGATAGGGAATAAAGAAAAAGCAAAAGAAACTTTGATGTATATTGTGGAAAAAAGTGAAGAAAATCTTTCCAAACTAGCTGATCTTCAGTTTATAACAAATGATCTTGAAATGGCAAAATATACTTATAATGAACTTGCAGAAATAAATAAAGCTAATTTGAAATATTATGAAATGCTCGGTCGAATAAATTTTATTCAAGAGAATTATCTTGAATCTGCTGTGAATTACAAAATAATTATAGATAAATTAGGTGATAATTCTTCAGGATATGATGATATTAGGGTTGTAGTTAAGGAAAACATAATTGCTTTATATAAAATTGAGAACAGACCAAAAGCTGAAACACTTGCCAAGAAATTTAAAAATCAATTAACTAAAAAAGATAAAAATGAAATTGAGATCAACCGCGGAATATATTATAAGAAAATTGATAAAAAGAAAGCTGAATCAATATTTACAAAATTGTTAAAAAAGAAAGATTTAACCAGTAATGTAATGATAAAAGCTTATTTCTGGCGGGGTATTGTAAGATTAGAAAAAGAAGAACTTGATAAAGCAGAAGAGGATTTCTCCACAGTTGCTAATTCAATTGATATAAATATGAGTAATCAGGCGCATCTTAAACTGGGAACGATATATTTTTCAAAAGAAAATTATCAAAAAGCACTATCTCATTATTATAAAGTAATAGAAAATGATGAGAATGGAAAACTGGCTTTTGATGCTGCCCGTAATTTTGCATTTGTCTGCAAAACAATGAAGGAATGGCAAAAGGCGATAGCTGCTTATCAGATAATTCTGGAGCGTTGGGGAGATGAAGGATTGGAAGCAAAAACAGTTTTCGATATTGCATTTTGTCACTTCAGAGATAAAAAATATTCTCACGCTATTGAAATGTTCACTCGCGCAATTCCTCTTCTTAAAGATGAAGAGACTCAAGCTGAAGCTCAATACTGGATAGGAGAATCATTATTCGGAATGGAAAGCTATGAAGATGCAGTTTCCGAATTATTAAAGGTTGGATATAATTATCCTCAGTTCACTCAATGGGCTGCTTCTGCTGAGCTCAAAGCGGGAGAAGCTTACCAGAATAGTAATCAGTTTGAAAAAGCTGCTCAAATATATGAACGTATTATCAGCAAATATGGGAAGTACAGTCAATGGGGAACAGAAGCCAGTAACCGCTTGCTGACTTTGGAATAGAATACTTCTGTCATCCTGAGTGTCCGGCAGTTGCCGGATTTATCGAAGGATAGGAAAAGGAATAATCATTATATACATTTCGATACGTCGCTTCACTCCTACTCAGTGTGACAGATGGTTTTTAGCGTATGTTTCCACTAGATGGTAAACAAGACTCTTCGTGAGAGAAATTGCAAGAATTTCTCAGAGAGACAGATTTTTGGAAAAATCATATTTGTGAATATCTGTGTTCATCAGTGGTTAATAAGGAGAAAATATTTTTGAAATTAGCAGTTGATCTTCATTCCCATTCCGGATATGCTGGCGGTGTGGGACAAATTGAACTTACCACAGTTTCAAAAACTATGAAGCTGAAGGGAATTGATGTTTTTGGAACTGGAGATTGTATTTTCCCAACCAGAACTGAAGAGTTAAAACATGAATTAACAGAAGTTAAAGAAGGATTGTTTGCGCTTCCAAAAGATAGCAGTAAATTCCTTTTACAAACTGAAGTTATCTTCTCTACAAAATTAATGCACAAAAGAAATAAAACAATTGCTCATCATATTATTCTTTTCCCGAATTTTGAATCGATATATAAAATGCAGCTATTGATGAATAACTGGGGAATGAAAAACACAATTGGTAGACCTTTCATTACTAGCGATACACAAAAAGAATTGGAAGATCAACTCTTTGAGATAAACAATATCCATCCACTAATTGAGATTATCCCTGCCCACATAATGACTCCTGACGGCATATTCGGAAGCAAGAATGATCTGGATGAATTGAGTGAATTCTATGGGAATTTTCTCTCCAAAATAAAAGCAATTGAAACTGGTTTGAGTGCTGACCCGCAAATGTTAGAAAAAATCCCTGATTTGGCAGAACTTACATTTATTTCTAATAGTGACTGTCATAGTGCTGCTTTGAACAGGATTGGAAGAGAATTTACAGTACTTGATGTGGATCAAGTTGATTACAAAAGTATAATTAATGCTATTAGAAAAAATCATGTAATAATGACCGCTGAATTCAATCCGGCAGAGGGAAAATATTATCTTACCGGACATAGAGCAGATAGAAAAGGGCATTCCCATGAAATTATCTTTGCTGATGAAATACCTACAGGTTTGATCTGTCCAATTTGTAATAAAAGAATGAATCTTGGAGTTCGTGAAAGATGTGCTCAATTGCAGAATAATTCTATAATCCCGATTCCACGTAAATTCATGCATCTTATACCGTTGATCGAAGTTATAGCAACATCGCAAAACCTAAAGAGTATAACTTCAAAAAGAGTAAAAAAAGTGTTTGATGTTATTATGAACATTTTCCCGTCTGAAATTGCTTTATGGCAATCAGATAGCATTCAAGTTATGCTTGACAAAAGAATCGACCAAAAAACTATCAACCAGATTTTAGCCGTTCAAAAGGGTGATTTTAAATTCCAACCACCTGGTTATGATGGCACTTATGGAAATTTAATTGTAGGAGATAAATAGATGAATTCTAAACTTTTAACAGATCGAAGAAAAAAACTAATAAAACAGCTAAAAAAAAAAGAACTGGTTATTGTATTTGCAGCCTCGGTATCCAAATATCCACGATATTTTTTGCAAGATAACAATTTTAAATATCTCACTGGGCTTGATGTTCCTGATGCAATACTTGTTGTCAGTAAGCAGAAAAAACCTGTTATGGAACTTTTCATAGAGCGAGGAATTCCTGAAATGGAAGTTTGGGTTGGCAAAAAAATGACTAAAGCAGAAGCAACCGAAACTTCCGGAATTGAAAGGATTTCGTTCCTGGATGAATTTGAACGGAAGATTGGATTTTACATGGTTCCTTCTATTAAAATTTATGCAAATCTGGGTTATAATAATATTGATAAACCCATCAATAAATCACAGAATTTCATTAACAAGGCAAAACAGCATTTTTCTCACATTGTTGCAACTGATATGACAGAACTTATGGTTCCACTTAGAAGTGTGAAAACAAAATGGGAAATTGAGCAGTTGAAAAAAGCGATTGATGTGACAGGTAAAGGGATCAAAAGCATTATAAAAAAATCTAAAACAGGTATGATGGAATATGAGCTGGAAGCGATCCTGCAATATAATGTCACAAGTAAAGGACTCAGACATATGGGTTTCAAACCAATTATTGCAGCCGGTGGTAATGCAGCAACTCTTCATTATGAACAGAATAATTCAAAAATCGGAAAAGATGAAATGGTATTATTGGATGTTGGAGCTGCCTGTAATGGTTATAGTGCTGATATTTCTAGGACTTTTCCCGTTTCCGGTAAATTTACTAAACGTCAAAAAGAAGTTTATTCCGAAGTTTTGAATATAAACAAGAAGATCATTGAAATGGTTAAACCTGGAATTGGGATGAAAGAATTGAATGAGAAAACAATTGAATTAATCCAAAAATCTCTTATTAAATTAAAATTAATTAAAGATAAAAATGATTACCGGAAATATTATATGCACAGTGTTGGTCATCATCTTGGCATGGATACTCACGATCTTGGATCTCGTGATTCGGTATTAGAAGTTGGTAATGTAATTACAATAGAACCTGGAATCTACATCCCTGAAGAAAAAATTGGTGTTCGCATAGAAGATGATATTCTGGTTACAAAAACCGGATACAAAACTTTATCAGAAAATATTCCTAAAGAGATAAAAGATTTGGAAAGATGACCCTGAAAAAGTCTCTTTCACGTATTCTCACACTTGACTCTTTTAGGGTTGCAACTAAAGAAGAATTGAAAGAAATTTTGAAAGTGTTAAACAAGGTGTAAAATTGAAAGAAACATTTTCAAAGTAAATGAGAGGGTAAAATGAAAATAGCAATTTATGCAGGAACGTTTGATCCCATCACAAATGGGCATATTGATGTTTTAACTAAAGCTTCAAAAGTTTTTGATAAAATTATTCTTGCTGTTGCCGAACATACAGGCAAGAATACAATATTTTCTTGGGAAGAACGTTGCGATCTTTGCGAGAAATCTGTAGCATATAATAAGAAAATTGAAGTTATGAAATTTTCCGGATTGGTTGTAGATTTTGCAAAAAAAGTAAATGCAACTATAATGATACGTGGGTTACGTGCAGTATCTGATTTTGAATATGAACTTTCTCTTGCTCTTATGAATAAAAACTTGAGTGACGAGCTGGAGACTGTCTTTTTTGTACCTAAAAACAAATATCTATATCTAAGCTCAACAATGATCCGCGAGGTTGTATCACTTGGTGGCGATGCCGACGATTTCATTTCTGAGTGTGTAGCAAAAGCACTTAAGGAAAAATTTAATAATAAATAAATTACAATAAAATAATAGGAGATAATAAAATGAATCAGCCAAAAAAACAAAAACTTAATATCAAACTTGGAGAACAAGTTGGAGAAGGAATTTATTCAAATTTTTGTATGATAACTAATTCACCTTCCGAGTTTATTTTAGATTTTGGAAGAATTGTACCTGGGTTACCCAGTGCCAAGATATACAGTAGGATATTAACAACTCCTCAGCATGCAAAACAATTCTTGAGAACACTTCAACAAAACATAGATAACTTTGAAGAAAAACATGGTGAGATCAATCTGCCGGGACAACATGAAGAGAAAGATATTGGTTTTAAGAACTAACCACAAAACTCTTGACGGATGTATAAGGAAATAAGTTTTTGATTCGTCTGAAATTATTTGATAGATAATAGATTAATTAAGGAGACATAATAATGAGGAACAGAAAAATTCGTGGTTTGGTCATCCTTGTAGTTTTGCTGGTTACAGCTTACTATTTCTTGCCGATGGTTGTTCCAAACCTGCCTTCATTCTGGACAACAAAACGATTAATACTCGGTTTAGACCTTCAGGGTGGAACTCAGATCCAGTTGGAAGTTGATACTTCTATACTTCCTGAAGATGAAAAAGAAGATGCGATCAAAACTGCTTACGAGATCATCCGTAACAGAATTGACCAATTTGGTGTTGCCGAGCCATTAATTCAAAGAGTTGCAAATGAAAATAGGATAATCATTCAGTTGCCAGGATTGAAAGATCCCAGTAGAGCTAAAGACCTTATTGGTCAAACTGCTATGCTTGAATTCAAATTTTTAGCTTCTTCTGAACAAATGCAAGAAACATATGAAACTATGGATAAATTCCTTCAGGAAAATATCCAGAATTATGAATTTCTGGAAGAATTTACTGATGTTGAAGAAACTGAGGAAGTTATCGATGTATTAGAAACAGAAGAAGATATTGAAGACGAATCTTATGATAATGCAATGATCTTTACTGATCTCACAACTTCTAAAGATGGGAATCCTTTAAAAATTGATTACAAACATATTGCTAAATTAAAAAACTTACTTAAAGATTCACAGTTCTTACAAAATATTCCTACCGGTCTTCAAATTGCTTTAGGAAAATCAGATAAGAATGATCCGTATTCAGCGAGAGATATTTATATCCTGCACAAAAAAGTTGAGATAGATGGGAAGTCTCTTGAAAATGCGATCACGAGAGTTGGTCAGGGTTACACTGCAAAGGATAAAGGACCTTACATTCTGCTTGAATTCAAAAAGAGTGGTGCAAAGAAATTTAAAAATATTACAGGACAGAATATTGGTGAAAGACTTGCAATCATGCTTGATAATATAGTTTTCATAGCTCCCACTATTGAGTCACGTATTCCTGATGGACAAGCCAGAATCACAGGTAACTTCACAATTGAAGAATGCCATGACTTGGTTATTATGCTTAATGCCGGTAGTCTTCCTGCTCCTGTAAATATAATCGAAGAAAGAACTGTAGGACCGACTCTTGGTTCTGATAGTATCAAAGCAGGTATCTTAGCAGCTATTATCGGTATGGCTATAGTTATTTTGTTCATGATGATCTACTACGGTTTTTCAGGTTTATTTGCCGATATCGCCCTTGTCGTTAATGTTGCATTTATTATTGCTGTAATGACAATGCTGGAAGGAACCCTTACTATGCCTGGTATTGCTGGAATGATCCTAACCATTGGTATGGCGGTGGATGCGAATGTTATTATTTTTGAGCGGATCAGAGAAAATATTAGAGCAGGAAAAACAATTCGTTCTGCTGTGGATAGTGGTTTCAATCGTGCAATGGTTACGATTCTGGATGCTAACATTACAACACTTATTACGGCACTTGTTCTGTATCAGTTTGGAACAGGACCGATCAAAGGTTTTGCTGTAACACTTTCAATTGGTATTGTTGGTTCCATGTTTGCTTCTATCATATTAGTTAAAGCAATATTTGATGGTTTTGTTACAAATAGTGCTAAAGATAAATTGAGTATTTAGGGGGAACGATGAAATTTTTTGGAAAAACAAAAATAGACTTCATTGGGAAAAGAAGAATTGCTTTTGTAATTTCTTTAGTTATCATTCTTGCAGGGATCGTTTCGCTTGTAATTAATAAAGGTCCAAAATACAGTATTGATTTTACAGGTGGTGTTGCAATGGAACTTGATCTTACACCTGTAAAAGATGGTGCACAAATAGTTAAAGTTCAAGACATACGTGATGCTCTCACAAATGCTGGTATCCAAGATGCTGAGATCCAGGAAATAAAAGGATCAGAAGGGAAACAATTTATTCTTATCAAAACCCAGGTTGTGGGTGGTATGAAAGATAAAACAAGTACAAAAGTAATTGAAATTATCAAAAAGGAATTTCCTGATAATGTAAATCCGGAAACATTGATCCGTCTTCAGGAAGAAGTTGGACCAAAGATAGGTGAAGAACTTAAAGGTAAAGCTATTCTGGCTATCTTCTGGGCATTACTTGGAATTATCCTCTACATCTGGTGGAGATTTGAATTCACATTCGGTCTCACTGCTGTCGCTGCTCTTTTCCATGATATTCTAATAACAATTGGTATCTTTTCCATATTAGGAATTGAAATAAGCCTTTCTATTGTTGCAGCGTTGCTGACAATTGTTGGTTATTCCTTAAATGATACAATCGTTGTTTTTGATAGAATTCGTGAAGATCTCAAACTTTACAGAAAGGAGCCTTATGGTAGTGTGATCAATCACAGTATTAATGAAACACTTAGTAGAACTATTATTACTTCACTCACAACATTTGTGGTTGTTCTAAGTCTGTACCTCTTTGGTGGATCAGTTATTCATGACTTTGCATTTGCAATATTAGTTGGAGTAATAGTTGGTACTTATTCTTCTATCTTTGTGGCTAGTCCGCTTATGGTCGAGCATTTCAACAAAAGAGAAAAGAAACTGGGAACACGCAGCAAAAAGAGATAATTACAAAAAATCGATTTAAGTTTATAAATATAACAAGCCCTTCAGTGAAAACTGAGGGGCTTGTTTTGTAGGGTCAATTCTCAGAATTGACCGAATAAATAAGTTTTAAAAAAACAAATTTATTTGACAAAGCCAACTGCGATTACTTGTTTTGAATGTGACAGTAATAGGAAGCGAATAACAGGATTTAATTGAAGAACAGAAAAATTATTGAGGTGCTAAGATGAAGGATTCATTTATAATATTATTATTTTTAATAATTTTTTTACTTCTCACAGCACAGGAATTTGAAATTGACAAAATTAGTGAAATAGCCTACGCACAAGGAGTGACGGATTCAGAAAGTATTCAAGTAATTGATGATTACTTATACTATTCAAGTCATAATGGTTTAGAAATCTACGAAATTAATTTAGATAGTAGCATTACTAAACTTTCCATATTAACTATTGCAAGTTCCGGAAATATGATTATTAAGAATCAATATTGTTTTCTGATATCAGGAGTATCTGATAGCTCTTTCATTATACCTGAATATTTTTTAACAACTTATAAAATAGACATAAGTGATGTTTACAATCCAATAATTGTGGATCAAATAGAACATGAGGATTTCAATAATTTTTGTAAGATGTTTAAATTTGATGATTATTTGATATTTAAGTGGTTAGAACCTGATGGTTTCCATTATGATTTTTATAGTATTCCAGAACTGGGATATATCGGTCAAGTTATATCAGATTATCATCATATTGTTGTGAATGATAACTTATTATTAAGACAGGATGGTTTAACGTTTTATATTGAGCAATATAATCCTCCCGATGAGTTTGAAGTTATAGGAGTAATTGATGTTTCGGCATATTCTGATGGCAACTATCCTTTTGATCATTTCAAAATGAAAAATGATACGATTCTTTCTGCAGTGAACTTAAAGAATATAACTTTTTGGAATATAAGTGATCCGTCAAATTGGCAATATCTATCACGCTATACTATACCAGAAAATACATTTTTATCAGGTAACAAACAATATGCAATTATGGATGAGAATGCTGTAATATTTGATCCTTATCTGCTGAGACTCCTTGATATTTCTGACATTTCTAACCCAATTCTTGTTGATTCAATAGAACATAATATGGAACTTTGGGGACAGGCATGTGACTATTACAGTAATAACATTTATGTTGGTACATTTAATGATGGTATTCAACATTATAAGATTGAAAATAACACAGTTGAATATGTAGATAGTTATTACGATCATATAAGATTTTTTATAGGTGATATGTACGAAAATAAATTAATTACGAGTACTGTTATGAGAAGATATTATCTATTTGATTTAGAAGACCCAATAAATTCTGTAGAATTAGGAGAATGGTTTAATGAAATTCAATTTTTAATGATTCATGAACAAGGTTGTTGGATGGTTTTGATAAATTACGCAGAGCATACTTTAGAAATATACGATATAACCGATCTGGAAAACCCGTTACTTATGAATACACTCTATCTGGATAATTACGGTTATTACTGGAATTATTGCTTCATTGATGAATCTAATCCGAATTCATTTTATTTATGTAATTATCAAACAAGTATATTTTGGAAATTCGATATTTCTGAACCTAGTGAACCGGTACAACTATTTGAGTATCTTCTTCCTTCAACACCTGAAGGAATTGCAATTATCAATTCTATTGCTTATTTAACTTTTGGTGAAGATATTTATAATTTACTTGTAATTGACGGATTAGAAGAAAATGAACCATATATTGCAAATGAAATTAATAATTTTACTGAGAATAAATACCTGGATAATCAAGATGGATATCTGATAACAAATGTTCCTTATCATACTAGTATAGCTCAAATTTTCCAATTGGATGATCCGTTGCAGCCGGAATTGTATTTTACTCCACAATGGGGTGAACGTATTGAAATTGAAGATGACTTAATATTTGTCAAAACTAATCATATAGTTGGAGTTTATGAAAATAGACCTAATAATACAGAGCCAATTGCAATATTCAATGGTTTAAATTATATTTACAATATTAATTTGATAGAGCACGAAGGAACAAATTATCTTATTACAAATGAAATGGCAAATATAGGGTTATTTGAATATACTTATATACCCAGCTCTGCAGAAGATGAACTTCCCAAACCAGAGATCACACTTTCCAATTTCCCAAATCCTTTCAACCCGGAAACAACAATATCATTCAGCGTAACACAAAACTCCGATTTTGTGACACTTAATATTTACAATATAAAAGGTCAGAAGGTGGATCAATTAGAAATTACGAATTATGAATTAGGAATTAATGAAGTAACTTGGAATGCAGAAAGATTTGCATCAGGGATTTATTTGTATCAATTGAAAGTAGATGGCAAAGCGATTGCCAGTAAGAAATGTTTGTTGTTGAAATAATTTTGTTAGTCTCCCTTTCTAAGAGAGGATTAAAGAGGGTTTAGTTAATTAGTTGAGATTCTTCCCGAGAACAACATGAATGTGACGTCAGAAAGACAGATTTGAAATATTAATAATATCTATTTAGTTATTCCTCTATCAGAGTTTTTTACGAAATTGAGAAATACATTTTGTTCTTTTGTAAGATTTGGAATTGATAAGGCTTTTTCCATAGCTTGACTCGTATTTAATCCTGATTTATAGAATAATTTATAAACATCTTTTATCGATTGAATAGATTCATCAGAAAATCCACGTCTTTGAAGTCCTACGCTGTTCAATCCCCTTATTAAATATGGAGAGCCTTCCCCGCGTGTGTAAGGCGGGACATCTTTTTTTATACCCGATTTTCCACCAATAAAAGCATAAGTTCCAACTTTCACAAATTGATGCAATGCAACCATGCCACCAATTATCACATTATCATGAACATGAATATGACCGGCGAAATTAACTGCATTGGCAATGATCAGGTTGTTACCGAGAATACAATTATGAGCAACATGAGAATAAGCCATGAAAAGTCCGTTATCACCTATTTGCGTGGGCTCATCCATAGTTGCAGATTTATTGACTGTACAGAATTCTCGGAATGTATTGTTATTCCCAATTAATAATTGTGTCGGTTCACCGTGATATTTTAAGTCCTGGCAATCTGTACCGATTACTGCTGAATGAAAGAATTTATTTCCATCACCAATGGTTGTGTGCCCATCAATAATAACGCTGGAAACAAGTTCATTATTATCACCCATAATCACATTTTTATGAACAATACAAAATGGACCGATAACACAATTATTACCAATTACAGCTTTGGGATTTACAATTGCGGTTGGATGTATTTTAGTCATAAATGATATCCTTATTTAACTACTTCTTCATAACTTTAGCCAGGAAGTCACCTTCACATACTTTTGCATTTCCCACAAATGTATCACCGTGCATTTTTGCTAAACCACGTTTCATTGAGATCACCTTTAATTCAAACCGCAAAGTATCACCGGGGCTAACAGGTTTGCGAAATTTCACATTATTTATTGAAGCAAAATAAGCAACGTATTCTTCGGGATTTTCAAGAGCATTCAGCAACATAATACCACCAGTTTGAGCCATGGCTTCCACAATAAGAACTCCCGGCATTACCGGATGTCCGGGGAAATGACCATTGAAAAAAGGCTCATTGATCGTTACATTTTTAATACCAACTATACGTTCTCCGGCTTCAAATTCAATTATTTTATCGATCATCAAGAAGGGGTATCTGTGTGGGAGGATCTTCTGTATTGCATTTATATCAAAAACCACTTCTGATAATTTCTTCTTTTGATAGATTCTTTGCAATACCTGTTTCTTATGAAGTTTTCTAAGTTTCTTCACCAGTTCAACATTAGTTTTATGACCTGATCTGGCAGCCAAAAAATGTCCTTTTATTGGAACTCCCAGAAGTGCGATATCACCAATAAGATCAACAACTTTATGACGGACAAATTCATTATAGTATCTTAGAGGTGTATGATTCAATAATCCATCGGGACCAACATTTATCTCTTCATGATAATTAAACATTTCTCTTAAGCGTTTTATCTCTTCCTCTGGTGTATCAGGGTTAGCTACGACTAAAGCATTTTCCAAAGATCCGCCTTTGATTAGTCCAGCCTCTTTTAACATAATAATTTCATGTAGGAAACAAAATGTTCTGGCTGATGCAAAATCTTTCTCGAAATCATCAAGAGATTGCATTGTTGTATATTGTGTTCCTAATGCTTTCTGCTGATAATCAACCATGAAAGTAATCTTAAGGTCATCAGAGGGCATAATGACAATATCTACATTATCCGCAGGAGCAGAAAAGGAAAGAGGTTTCTCGATCTCTAAATATTCACGCTCAGCATCTTGTTCATCCAATCCAACTTTTTTCAATAATTCCATATAAATAATCGCACTACCATCTGCTACAGGTACTTCTGGTCCATCCACCTCTATGCGGATGTTATCAATATTGAGCCCTTTAATTGCAGCAAGAACATGTTCTATCGTAGCAACTGTTGCTTTCCCGACTCCAATGGTTGTTCCTCTGGAAATATCAACTACATGATCGATATCAGCCGGAATTTCAGGGTTACCTTTCATGTCAGTTCGAATAAAAACAATTCCTTCATTTTTCTTAGCTGGTTTAAATGTTAGTGTAGAAACATGACCAGAATGAAGACCTATGCCATTATAACTGATCGTGCCCTTTATTGTTTGCTTAAATTCCTTCATTTTTTATCCTTTAATTTCTGACGTTTTCGATATTCTTTCACAACTTCCGGTAAATATTTTTTGGAAACCATTATTCTTTTTTGGAGCTTTGCTTCTATAGCAGGTGAACCGAATAATTTGGCACCTTTTGGAACATTGTTAGTTACTCCAGATTGTGCTCCGATCATCGCTCCGTCATCAATTTTAAGGTGACCGGCTACTCCAACTTGTCCGGCAAGATAAACAGTTTTACCAATTATTGTACTGCCGGCAAGTCCGGTTTGAGCACAAAGAATTGAGTTTTCATCAATTTTACAATTGTGACCAACCTGAACGAGATTATCAATTTTCGTGCCTTTACCAATTATTGTAGAACCTAAAGTTGCGCGGTCGATTGCAGAATTAGCACCAATCTCAACATCATCTTCAATGATTACATTCCCAACCTGGGGAACCTTATTGTGAATTCCATTATGAAATAAATAACCAAATCCGTCGGCACCAATAACGCAGCCTGAGTGAATAATGATATTATCCTTCAAAACACAATCTGCATAGATCGTTGTGTTAGGGTAAATATGGCAGTTTTTACCAATTTGTACATCATCTTTAATAACACAATTACTTTCGATAATAGTGTTATCATCAATGTTTACATTATCACCGATCATACAGTTGCTTTCAATGATGATATTTTTACCAAGAGATGCAGAAATTGCCACCTTTGCAGAATCATCAATTTTTTCTTTCATTTTAGGAAGGTCAAGTTTTAGCCATGTTTGCACAAGCATCATAAAATGAACGTAAGGTTTATCGATCAATAGAAGATTTGCATTTGGTTTGAGGTTCTTATCAAAGTTTTTAGGAACAAAAATCAATCCCGCCTTTGTTTTTTTAAGTGCATCGAAAAATTTTGGATTCTCGAAAAAACAAACAGAGTACTCGTTAGCTTCATGAAGCTCAGCTACATTATCTAACTTAACTTTAGTAGTGAAATTTGTAATACAATCAAGCTTTGACGCTATCTTTTTTGGTGTAAGTGGGAAATTGAATCTTTTCATCTACTCCACAGCTTTTTCCATTTCATCTAATATTGAATCTGTGATATCAAGATTTGGTTTTGCATAAAGTATGCTGCCGGCAGAAGCATCAAGAACGATTGAATAATTGTTTTCTACAGATACCTTCTCGATAACTGTTTTCAGTTTGTTCAGGATGGGTGCCAGAAGTTCATTCTGTCTTTGTACGAATGTTCCATTCTCACCAAAAATCTCTTGAACTCTTGCCTGGCGTGATTCGGTTAATGACGTGATCTTATTTTCTGCTTCTTGTTTTCCCGATTCAGTTAAGATCATTTTCTTGCTTTCATAATCAGCGTAAAGCTGTTCGATCTCAGCATCGAGATCTGCAATTTCCTGCTCCCATTTCTGGCGTTCACCCATCAAAATTGTTTGAGCTTCTTTGGTTTCAGGACTTGTCATCATGATCCTGTCAGTGTCGATGTAAGCGATTTTCTCTGTTTCCGCAAAGACCAGAGTTGTCAAAATCATTGCTAAAACCATTGTTAATACTATTTTTTTCATTTACTTCTCCTTTTCATTTTTATAAGATTATTACCTTTTCTGTGAATTAATATTTAAAGTCAAATAAAAAGTTCAAAAACAGAACTGAACAAGAGACTTAATTTTATTCGGCAGCTTTCTTTACTGCATTTAAAATTGGAACATAACCTGTACATCTACAAAGGTTACCCTCCAGAGCTTCTTTTATTTGTTCTTCAGTTGGATGTGGAGTTTTATCTAATAAAGCTTTTGCACTCATCAGCATACCCGGAGTACAAAAACCGCATTGTATTGCTCCTTCATCAACAAAGGCATTTTGAAGTTTGGATAGAACATTGTCCTGCTCTAGGTTTTCTACAGTTTTAATAGTTGCATTATTTGCCTGAGTTGCCAGGATCAAACATGAATTTACAGCATACCCATTCATGATAACTGTACAAGCTCCACATTCACCAACAGCACATCCTTCTTTGGTACCTGTAAGTCTAAGCTCATCACGTAATATATCTAACAAACGCATTGAATCTTCAACTTCTAACTCATGATCTTTTCCGTTAACATTAATTTTTATTTTTATCATCATTATCCTCTTTGCACAATTATTTCTGTTAATGCATCTTTTGTCATATTAATGAAAACGGGCAGTTTATATGCAGATGACCAACGTTTCCCAATTGCATTATCAATTATTTCCTTCAAGGGTTGCTCGATTAAATTAATAGATTCATTTGTTAATTCTTTTCCGATTAGTATCTGCTCAATCTCTTTAATACGCATTGGTTTATGGAATAACGAACCGGAAACAATCACGCATTCTTCTACTAAATTATTCTCAAAGGAAATAAGAATTCCAATGCTGATCCTGGTTATATTTACAGCGTTCCTTCTACCAAGTTGGAAGTAACTGTATTCATAATTTTTCTTTGGGACAGGTATGATTACATCAGTCAGAATTTCATCAGAATTAATTTGAGTTTGGTAGTTTTTTATAATGAACTCATCTGCGGAAATTTTTCGAGTTTCATTTTTTGAAGTAAGAACAAATTCTGCATTATAAGCAATAAAGGGTGGAAATGAATCGGCACAAGGAGCAGCATTTACTATATTACCACCGATAGTACCTTTATTCCTTATCTGCAAAGAACCAATTGTTGAACACGCTTTTGTGAGCATTGGAAAATGTTTTTTAATGTCACTATTAGAAATGATCTGGGTAAATGTGCAACCACCACCAATGGTTATTTCATTTTCTGTAACTTTAATATTCTTCAATTTTTCAAGATGTGAAATATCTAATAATGTATGTTCACCAGTCTTCATCCTTAATTCTATTACCACATCCGTACCACCGGAAAGAATTTGCAATTCCTGTTTTGATAGTTGTTCCAGTGCATCCTTTAGATTTTTTGGAGTTATTGTCTTTATATCAGTAATACGCAAAGTTTGTTTATCAACAACTCTAACATGAGTTTTACAAGAATCATGTGTTGCAACCTGGCTTTGTCTCGATGGTTTTTTCAGATTTATTCCAAGGAATACTTTCTCCAGAGTTAGTGGTATTTCATAAGATTGTTTACCGGTAGCAAACTTAAGTGCATTGTTAATAGCAGCAGAAGTGAGTTCCAGTGTAGGTTCACCTAAACTTTTTGCTCCAAAAGGTCCGTCTACATCTTCATTTTCAATTAATATCGGATCAATATTTCCAATATCCTTAATTGTGGGAATAAGATAATTATCTAGATTATCAGATTTAACAACTCCATCTTGAATGTTATAATCTTCAATTACTGTATATCCAAATCCTTGAGTTACTCCACCATAAATCTGACCTTCTGCACCAAGTTTGTTCAAAACCTTACCAACATCATGAGCAGCAGTAATATTTTTCACCTTTATTTTCCCAGTGGAAGTATCAATTCTTATATCTGCAACATGAGAGCCATAAACGTAAGTAAAATATGCATTGCCTTGTCCAGTTTTTTCATCCCAGCTAACATCTGGTGCATTGTACCATCCATAAGCAGAAAGATTTTCTCCCGCCCAATATGCTTTTTCTGCAGCGTCTTCAAATTTTATCGATTTGATATTCGTAACTTGATCTTTTCGAGAAATTGTTCCATCTTTCCAGATAGTTTCTTCGATATCATTTACTTGAAGATCTTCCTTGATTATATTAAATATTCTCATCTTAATTTTTTCTGCAGCTATGATTACAGCATTACCACCCATTATTGTTCCGCGAGATGCAACGGTAGGACCTCCATCAGTGATTGTGGCAGTTTGTGGTTCTAAGAAAACAATTTTCTTAAGATCAGTTCCTAGTACTTCTGCCGTAATTTGAGAGAATGTTGTGCGCATTCCCTGTCCATTTTCATTTAAACCGGTAAACACATAAATACTTCCATCTGCCTGGACTGATATAATTGCAGAAGTGGCATCAGTTCCTTCAGCACCCAGAGCACATCCACGATAACTGCATGAAAATCCAATCCCATATTTATAACGACCATTCTGTTCATTCAGTTTTTTATATTCTTCAAGTTTTTTCTTATAATCAGCTTTTATTAGTGCCTTATCAATAACTTCATCCAGAGAAACTGTATGTTTATTTAGAATTTGTCCACTTGCTGTTATACTTCCTTGTTTAAAACCGTTTAATTTTCTAACTTCACGTGGAGAAATCCCACAAACTTCGGCAATTTCATCCATTAATGATTCTTGTGCAAAAATAACTTGTGGAGAACCAAAACCACGGAAGGCGGCAGTATAAGTATTATTTGTATAAACTCCTCTAATATCGGTTTCTACATTCTCAATTTCATAAGGTCCGGTAGCCTGAACAACTGAGCGCCATGTAACAAAAAAAGTTTGAGATGAATATGCTCCGCTATCTGCAATAATATTTATCTTCATTGCTTTTAACTTTCCGTCATTATTAAAACCGACTTTATATTTCATATAATAAGGATGTCTTTTATAACTTTCTTTTAATGAGTTTTCACGAGTATATGTAAGTTTAACAGGTTTTCCAGTTAATTTGGAAAGCAAAGCACATCGACAAGCCATGTAATTTATTATATCATCTTTTCCACCAAAAGAACCACCCAAAGTAGATCCGAGAATATTAATCTGATTCATGTTCAAACCCATGAAAAGCGCAACTACTTTTCTGGTAGTAAATGGATTCTGGATTGAGCCATATATTTTAAAACCTTTTGAAGTATGATCCGGTACAGCAGTTACTGTTTCAGGTTCGATATATGCGTGTTCATGGAATCCTGTGCTGTAATTTCGTTCGATAACATGATCAGATTTACTGAATCCTTTTTCTATGTTTCCTTTTCGTAATGGATAATGAAGAATTACATTGCTTTTATATTCGGGATGGATAAGTCTTGATTCCGGTTTAATTGCTTCTCGTGGATCAAAAATACCTTCGATAGGCTTATATTCTACATGGATCAGGTCGGCAGCTTTTAAGGCATTTTCTTTTGTCTCTGCAGCAACAATTGCAATTACATCACCCGAAAAGAAAACTTCATCTTCAACAATTGCATATTGATCTGAACGAATAGGACCCAATCTTTGTTGACCCGGGATATCTTTAAATAATGCTATTTTTACAACTCCGTGAACTTTTTTTGCTTCAGAGCAATCAATATTTGTTATCTTCCCAACAGGAATATCAGTATAGCGAACTGCTGCATAAAGCATGTTAACCAGCTTGATATCGTCACCATAAATTGCTTTTCCAGTTACTTTCTCATATGCATCAATCCGCTTTACTTTTTTACCAATGATGTTATCCATGTTTATCCCCCAAATTAAATTTTATATATTAAACAATTTTTTATTTCACTGTATTTGCGGTCAAATAATTAATTAAATAAGGTTTTAGCTACTAAGCAAAAAATTCATTTTGTTGACAAACAAGATCGGAAAATAAATTTTGTTTATACATTTTTTATATTTATCTTAATAATACACATAATGGAGGGAAAATGAAAAAAGGTATTTTACTACTGCTGATAGTCATACCATTAACACTTTCCGCAAATTTTAATATAGAAACCATATCCTCATCTAATCTTATTGTTAATTATGAAACAGATCTTTACAATATTTATCAGGAAAATGGATTTTCTCATCTTTATTTTAATGGTTTTACAAGTCAGCTAACTCCAGGTAAGCCGGAGCTTCCTTATAGAGAATTTTGCATTGGTATCCCAACTAATGGAAATATTGAAGTGATTATAACTTCAATAGAAATAGAAACCATAAAATTAGAAAGTAAATTATCTCCAGCACCACGGATCATCCCTTCCGGTAAGACGTTTGATTATATTTATGAAATTGATCAAGAATTATATAATGCACAAAAACAAGAATTTATTCAAGTTATGAGAAGATCAAAATACAGATTTAATAATATTATTCCAATCCAATTTTATCCGGTAACTTATGATCAACACACAAATGAGTTAACAATATGTAAAAATATCAATTTCGAGATTCATATTTATGGTGATTTAAAATATCGAAATTATATTGAAGAAAAAAATGATATTTCTGCATCAAAATTAATTGTAAATTATAATTATGCTAAGAACTGGAAAGAAAAAAGTGAAACAACTTTTGCAAAAATACCATTTGAAAAATCTGATTTTTGGTATAAATTAAAAACTGATAAATTTGGATGGTTTGAAATAAATTATGATGACTTGCAAAAATTTCCAGATTTCTGTCAATCATCACAGATTAGAATGTTGGCATTGATTAAGAAGCAGGTAAAAAACGAAACAGAATTTAAACTTATGGAAGTTCCAATTTATATAGATGCAGGAGATGACGGTTCTTTTGATGATGGAGATAAAATAATATTTGAACATGAGCAAATTCCAAGTATGGGTGAGTACTTTAATAATGATATGATTTTTTGGCTTACTTTCGGTGGAGATTTTCGGGGATATCCTGCTAGATTAGAAAATAATCCCAATTTATCATACTACAATTCTATCATTGATTTTCAGAAAAAACAAATATTAAAAGATCGAGGTTTTCGTGAAGATGTAGATGGCATTATTATTTATCCCGGATATCTTACGTCAAGCCAGACAAACGTCTTTGAAACTCAAGCACAAGGTTATGCGCAACTTCATCCCGAGCTGAATTTTACAACTAAAAGTCAATCCGAAATATTCAATGAATTCAGTAATGGAAATCCTGAGTCTCAAGCTGTTGAAAATTATCTCGAACTTGAATTTTACGGAGATGGCTCACCAGAATATCCTGGTCATCCTGAAATGCAATATGTTGTCTTGCTGGGATCCGGTATCCAGAATTGGAATCCGCAAAATGAAAAAAATAAGATCATTATTGCTATGGAAACAAGTTTAGTTTCCAGCGATGATAATTTTGTTGATTTCGATGATGATTATAGACCAGAATTAATTATTGGTAGGATTCCTGCTCAGAACAATCAAATGATGGATTATTATTTGCAGAGAATAGAAAATTATATTCATAATCCAACTCCAGGATTTTGGCGGAATAATATACTAATAATGGCAGATGATGAGCATAAGAAGGGTGTATTGGAGGGTTTAAGCCAAAGTCATGGTATGAATCATACTGCAAGGGCACAGGATGCTGAAGACTTCATCACTGATACAATTATTGTCGATAAAGTACTGGGAATAGAATATGGTTTCGATGAATATCAAAATAAACCAGAAGCACGTATAGCTCAGATAGAGAGTGTCAATCAAGGAAGATTAATATGGTATTTTATCGGGCACGGTAATGAAGATGTTTTAGGTGATGAAGATTATTTCAGAGCTTCATTACATATGGATTTGTTGGATAATTTGGAACATTTGCCATTATTCTTGGCTGCCTCATGCGAAGTGGGTAAATTTGATAACTCTGAAATAGACTGTATGGCAGAAAGATTTCTGTTCTATGATAATGGTGGTTCAATTGTTTCAATTGCAGCAACAGCTAGAGTAAGCCCGACACCAAATACTCTATTAATGAAATATGTTTTAAGGAATATTATTGATGAACGAATGAATATTGGAAATGCCTTGAGAGATGCAAAATTAAATTCAAATGCCGCATTATATAATAGTCAGTACTTTAATGTGTTGGGTGATCCAATTCTTGATGTATTACCACCAGAAACAGTGGGAAACATTGCGGGAATACCGGATAGTGTTCAAGCAAGACAAACAGTAAATCTAAGCGGTGATTATGAAAATATAATAAATGAATCAGGTGAAATTCGTGTCTATGAATCGAAGTATAATAAATATTATGAAAATATGCTTGTAACTTCTGATTATACTTATGAATATAGTGTAGATTATACTAGTAACGGGCATACATTCTATTTTGGAAATAGTGAAGTTGTTGATGGTGTATATCATTCACAATTTATTGTTCCTGAAGATGTCCACTCAGGTGACGGAGGTAGAATATTAAATTATGTATATGACAATAGTACCTCTGAAGATTTCTTGAACTGTTACTTCCCAATGAAACTTAGCAATATTCCTGTTTATGCACCAAGCACAGGTCAGCCTCAGGTTCAACTTTTCTTGGACTCTCCAAGCTTTATCGCCGGTGATTTTGTGTCAACCAACCCTGAATTAATTGCTCACATTGAAGATGAAAATGGAATTAACATTATTGGTTCATCCGGACATTGTATACTATTGATAATAGATGGATCCTTAACGCCTATCGATGTGACAGATGAATTTATGTATGTTGCTGGTTCTGCTACTGTAGGAGAACTTACCTGGCAGCTTGATGATCTCCCGGAAGGAAGCCACACAATTCAGCTTATTGTGTTTGACAATCTTAATAACCCAACAGTTGAAGAAACTAATTTTGTGTGCAAAAGTTCTGGGGTTGTATCAATTGAGCAAATGCTTCCCTATCCGAATCCAATGAAAGATGGAGGGTATTTTACATTTGTAATTACCGAAGATTCCGATATTACAATTACAATATATACTTTAACAGGTAGAAAAATTAAAACCATAAAACAACTAAATTCTCTAGCTGGATATAATCAGATCTCTTGGAATGGAAAAGATGCGGATGGAGATGAGATTGCCAATAATACATATTTCTATAAAATCAAAGCTAAACAATTATCTAATAATAAAATTACTGAGAAAATTGGTAAATTAATTATTTTAAAGTAGAGAGTTGACAAGAAAAAGTAATAATTTTCTTTTGAACAGCTAAAAAGGTTATATATAAAATATAGATATAATATATAATATAAATGCGGAGGATAAATGAAAACCATTAGAAACATCGCTTTTGTCGGAGCTATTGGTGCTGGTAAGACCAGTCTTGTTGAACAGATGTTATTCAACTCAAAAACGACAACCAGAATTGGTAAGATCGAGGATGGCACTACTGTCATGGATTTCAATACTGAAGAGATTGAAAGAAAATCTTCGGTTTCTTTGGGTATTGCAAACCTGATGTGGAAAAAAAATAGGATCAATATTCTTGATGCACCAGGTCTTGTAGATTTTAGCTCTGAACAAATATCTGCATCAATTGCTGTTGAAACAATTTTATTTGTAGTGAACGGAGCTTCAGAATTTGACGTGAGTTTAGAGAAATCGATTGAACTACTGACTGACAGACCTGTTATAAAAGGGTTCATTATTAATAGAATAGATAACGAAGGTGCAGATTTTAATAAAGCAATTGAACGAATTAGAGAAAATACAGATTTTAACCCAACACCAATTCTAATACCAATAGGAAGTGAACATAAATTTGAAGGCGTTGTCGATATTGCTCAAGGGAAAGCATTTAAAAACGGAAAAGAAATTGAAGTTCCTGCAGATATGGTAGATCGGGTTGAAGAAAGTAAAATGGAATTGATGGAAGCTGTTGCAGAAAGTGATGATATACTTCTTGAAAAATATTTTGAAGTTGGTGAACTTACAAAAGAAGAGATGACAACCGGATTGAAGAATGCGATTGTTCAAGGAAAATTAATGCCTGCTTTTGCAACCTCAGCAACTCATGATATTGGTGTAAATGATTTGATGGATGCTATAGTAGAGTATTTACCATCACCAGCTGACAGAAACGAACTTCAAGTTATAGAGAAAAAGGAAGAAAAAATTATTCAACTTAATGAGGATGGAGATCTTTTTGCATATGTATTTAAATCATTTTCCGATCCGAATGTAGGTGATATTAGTTATGTTAGAGTTTTTTCTGGGAAAATGACAAGTGGATTGGATGTATATATCCCAGAGAAGGATAGCAAAGATAGAATTGGCTCTATGTATTTTGTTAATGGAAAAAATAGGAAAGATACAGATGAATTAAAAGCTGGTGATATTGGTGGTTTAGTTAAGATGAAAGTTGCCCGTGGTTTTAATTCTATTGTTAGTTCAAATTCTAAAATAAAATTTCGTGAGATCAAACTTCCTACAGCTGTTTATTGGCAGAGTATAAAAGCAGCTAACCAGCATGATGAAGATAAAATAGGTGCCGCGTTAGGTAAATTATTGGATGAAGATCATACGTTAAATATTGAAATGAATCAAGAAACGGCTGAGAATGTTATCTCATGTATTGGTGAACAGCAAATTGCACTTCTTCAAAAAAAACTTAAATCTAGATATAAAATCGAAGCAAATTTGAAAACACCAGCGGTTCCATATAAAGAGACAATTTCAGGAACAGCTGATGTGCATTATAAACACAAAAAGCAATCAGGTGGAAAGGGGCAGTTCGGAGAAGTATATTTTAGAGTTAAACCACTTCCTCGCGGCAGCGGTTTCGAGTTTATTAATTCCGTTGTTGGTGGAAGAATCCCTACTAAATTTATTCCTGCTATTGAGAAAGGACTTGTAGAAGTAATTGGAAAAGGAATTATTTCCGGTAATCAGATCGTTGATCTTTCTGTTGATGTTTATGATGGTAGTTATCATGATGTAGATTCATCTGAAATGGCTTTTAAAATTGCTTCATGGAATGCTTTAAAGAAAGCATTTGAAATTGCAAAACCAATTCTTCTTGAACCTGTACACAATGTTCAAATTATTATCCCTGATGAATATATGGGTGATGTTATGGGAGATATCTCTACTAGAAGAGGTAAAATACAAGGTATGGAAAAGCAGAGTAAAAAACAAGTACTTAATGCCGAAATGCCTTTATCAGAATTAATGGGTTATTATCCTGCTCTTAAATCACTTACTCAGGGTCGAGGGAAATTTACACAAGTATTCTCACATTATGAAAAAGTTCCTGGCGATATTGCTGCTAAGGTAATTGCTGAAGCAAATAAAGAAGATTAAATAACCGATAAGACCTGCAAGAATACTCTCCGCAGGTCTTTTTGTATTTGGAGGTTTTAACAATATGTCAGGACATAGTAAATGGAGTTCTATAAAACATAAAAAAGGTGCTGCTGATGCAAAACGTGGTAAAATATTTACTAAATTAGTAAAAGAGATCATTGTTGCTGCAAAAGAAGGTGGTGGTGATCAGGAAATGAACCCTCGTTTACGATTGGCTGTTTCTACTGCTAAAGGTGCAAATATGCCTAACTCGAATATTGAACGGGCAATCAAAAGAGGTACAGGTGAATTAGAGGGTGTTAATTATGAACATATTACTTATGAAGGATATGGTCATAATGGCGTAGCTATTATTGTTGAAACTCTTACCGATAATAAACAGCGAACAGTCGCAGATGTTAGGCATATTTTCTCAAAGTATGGTGGTAACCTTGCAGAGAATGGATCTGTCTCATATATGTTCGAGAAGAAGGGTATGATAGTAATCCCCGAAGATGATCTTGATGAAGATGAAGTAATGATGGCTTCGCTTGATGCAGGAGCAGAAGATTTTATTGTTGAAGAAGGTGACTATATAATTTATACTGCTTATGCTAATCTTCATAGTGTTCTTAAAAAAATGGAAGAAGCAAACTACAATATTGAAAAAGCTGAAATAACTAGAATCCCTCAAAATACAATAAATGCTGATGAAGTAGCTGAGAAGTTGCTTAAATTAATTGATTACTTGGAAGATTGCGATGATGTACAGAAGGTATATGCAAACTTCGAGATCTCAGACATAGTTTTCGATAGGTTATCAGAAGATTGATAATTCTTGGAATAGATCCGGGCAGTTATAACGTAGGGTATGGAATCCTGCAAATTGAAAAACGTAAGATAGTAGCTGCTGGATGTGACACAATAGAAACCAATTCAAAAGCACCACTAGCTGAAAGATTAGTTGAAATACAATCAGGAATGAATAAAATTATTTCAGAATACAAACCTAATATTGCTGTTGTAGAAACTATATTTTATGGGAAAAATATCAAATCAGCTTTTACTTTAGGACATGCCAGAGGAGTGATCTTGCTATCCCTAGCTCAACATAATATTGAAATTGTAGAATATTCTCCTAGAGAAGTAAAAAAATCTGTTGTTGGAAATGGTAATGCATCAAAAGAACAAATTCAATATATGGTTCAGAAAATTTTAAATCTGAGCGTTAAACCCAAAACCGAGGATGCAGCAGATGCTCTCGCAATTGCACTTTGTCAATTTAATAAAAATAAATTTAAATACTAAATAAATGTGGACATCATTGTCTGAAATTTATAGCGTAATCGTTAGAATTTGATAAAAGAGGGTAAATATGTATTCTTATCTTAAAGGCATTTTATCAGAGAAATGTCCCACTACTATTGTAATTGATTGCACAGGTGTTGGATATGAATTGTTCATACCACTTAGTACGTATGACAAATTACCGGAAATAGGGAAAGAAGTGAAAGTTCTTGTTCACTACTCATTTAACGAATCTGACGGTGTAAGGTTATTTGGATTTTTTTCTGATGAAGAAAAAGTAGTTTTCAGGCAATTGATAAATATTTCTAAGGTTGGACCCAAACTGGCTTTATCTGTTCTTTCAGGGCTTTCTGTTGCTGATCTAATACGTGCTATTCAAATGGGTGATATAAATCTGATCACTACAATACATGGCATTGGCAAGAAATCAGCTGAACGGCTTATAATTGAATTGAAAGATAAGGTTGGTGATATCACTTCAAAATCTTTAGTTGAAAATTATACTGGTATTGATTCCGAGCTGATTCAAGATGCAGAAACCGCTCTTCTAACATTGGGATATAAACGCTATGATGTTAGAAAAACAATTTCAAAATTGATGAAAGAAAATGATTTTTCAACTTCTGAAGAAATAACAAAAGCTGCTATAAAGGCATTATATAAAAAACGAAATATATGATAGATGTTAGATTGGAAGCGTATAAGATAATTCTTAAAGTTATCTCTAAAAACATATTTTCAGATAAATTACTACAACAGATGATAAGGAAGATCAATCAAGCAGGGGAAAGATCTGATCTACTGTATGTACTTGTTAAGGGTGTGATAAAAATGCATCTCAACTTGGAATATATCGCGTCCCAATATACTGATTCGAAGAAGTTTTCTAATACAAATATTAAGATAAAAATACTATTATATATGGGATTGTACCAGCTTATATATTGTGATTATATTCCACAGCATGCTGCAGTAAATGAAACTGTTTCTATCGCAAAAAAAATGTATGGGGAGAAAATTTCAAAATTTATTAATGCTATTTTAAGGAAGTATCTTCGTGAAGAGAAAATTGAATATCCTTTAGAGAACTTAGATAGAATTTCTGTTCAGTATTCATTTCCAAAAGAGATTGTAGAAAAATGGATAGAATACTGGGGTGTAAAAGATACTGAAAGATTATGTGCATATTATAATCAACCTCCTAATTTACATATTCGTATCAACACATGTGCTACTAATAAAAAAAGATTAATGGAATATTTATTAAGACGTGATATAATCGTTATAGAAAGTGATGCTTCGGAGAACATTCTGATTACAGAGCAAGCAAGGGATGTGTTAAATGAAATTTCCTTCTCTGAAGGGTATTTCTCAATTCAGGATGTATCTGCTGCTCTGGTCGTGGAATTATTAACTCCTGAACAGAATGAATCTATTCTTGATCTTTTTGCAGCACCAGGTGGGAAAGCGACTTATATTGCTGAATTAATGCGAAATTCTGGTGAACTGATTGCAGTTGATAAATTTCCAAACAAAATTAAAAAGCTCAAGAGAGCAGTTGAAAGATTACAAATTACTAATATAAAACTTAATGTGAACGATACCTTCAAATACGGACCTATAGCTCCCGCTTACGATAGAGTTCTTCTGGATGTACCATGTTCTGGCTGGGGAGTCTTTCAGAAGAAAGCCGAGCTGAGATGGCAGAAGAATCAGGATATGAAAGAATTATTGAAGCTACAGAAAAGAGCGCTTGATCTTGGTGCTAGATTTTTATGTCCGGGTGGAATTTTAGTTTATAGTACTTGTACTTTAAACAAAGAGGAAAATGAAAAACAAGTTGAGAAATTTCTGAATAGAAATTCTGAGTTTACACTTGAATTAGCTGAACAATTTATTCCAAAAGAATTTACGGAAACTGGTTATTTGAAAACAATACCATTCAAACACAATTCTGATGGTGCATTTGCAGCCAGAATGAAGAAAAAGATATAGGAGTTCATAAATGACAAAAATGAAGTCTATTTTAATAGCATTGGGTGTTCTTGCAGGTTTATTTATCATTGCTTTCTTTGGAACAGACCTGATTATGAAAATAATAGTTGGGCATGGTAATGAAGTTCAAGTTCCACTTTTGATAGGTGAGGATTATGAAGTAGCGCGTAAAACATGTACAGAAATGAAATTATATATGGAACAGAGTGAACTTGTCCACGATGAGAACATAGATAAGGGGAAAATAATATCACAAAAACCAAATTCTGGTATTATGACTAAAAAATACAGAACTGTAAGTGTAGTACTTAGTAATGGCCCAGAAATGGTAAGAATTCCTTATCTTGATAATTTAAGTATTGTTGAAGCAAAATTAAAATTGGAAAATGCAGGGCTTTATCTCGGTGAAAAAGTGTTCAGGTATTCTGATGAAGTAATAAAGGAAAATGTGATATATTCTCAACCGATGGCTGATGAATTAATACCCAAAAAAAGTAGTGTAACAATAATTGTAAGTTTAGGAAAATATACAACTTCTTCCGGAGATGATAATAAGTGGAAAAATCTTTTCGGAGATTAACAATAAAAGTGCATTAATGCACAGTCTAAGATGAATATTTAATATTAATAAAGTAACAAAAAAACAAATAAAATCAAGTGTTATTTGTTGAGTTTTTTTTCAGGGCTTGTAACTTCTTGAAGCATATAGAATTATGAGCCCTGTATTTGTATCTTGGAAATCTATAAGATGTTACCTAACTTTATATAAATAAAATAGTTGACACATATTGGCGTCATAACGTTATAGTCCTATGAAAAGAAGAAATAAAAAAGGTAATAAATTACTAAAAAAAGAAGAGGTTTTTATATGACTAATACAAAATATACAGCGGGAAATATCAAGGTCTTAAAAGGTCTTGAGGCCGTGCGAAAACGTCCGGCAATGTATATTGGTGGAACCACCGAAAGAGGTTTGCACCATCTGGTTTATGAGGTAGTTGACAATAGTGTTGATGAAGCTCTTGCAGGGTATTGTGATAGGATAGATATTACTATTCACAAAAATGGCTGGGTTTCAGTTATAGATAACGGGCGAGGTATTCCTGTAGAAATGCATAAAACAGAAAAAATCCCGGCTGTGCAGGTTGTGATGACAATACTGCATGCTGGAGGAAAATTCGATGATAAATCTTATAAAGTTTCTGGCGGGCTGCATGGTGTGGGTGTATCTGTTGTAAATGCACTTGCCGAGCATCTGGAAGTAGAAATTTATAAAGATGGTAAAATTTATCATCAAGCTTACGCAAAAGGAAAACCACAAACTAAAGTAGTGGTAACTGGAAAAACAAAGAAAACCGGAACAAAAGTTAGTTTTATTCCTGATAAAACAATTTTTGAAACTACCTCATTTAACTTTGATTATCTTTCGACTCGGTTAAGGGAACTGGCATTCCTTAATAACGGTATATTGATTTCACTGACTGATGAAAATGAGAATAGGACACATGATTTTCATTATGAAGGTGGAATAACTTCTTTTGTGGCATATCTCAATGAAAACAAAAAAGTATTGTCCACTGAACCTATCTATATTAGAGGAGAAAAAGAAAATACTGAATTCGAAGTAGCAATACAATATAATGAAGGTTTTCAGGAAACAATTAATAGTTTTGCAAATAATATTAATACCATAGAGGGCGGAACTCACCTTAGTGGTTTTAAATCTGGTTTAACCAGAGCGGTTAATACTTACATAAAAAATGCAGGTTTATTAAAAAATGAGAAAGTGTCTCCAGGTGGTGGAGATATTCGTGAAGGTATAACAGCTATTCTCAGTGTGAAACTTCGTGATCCTCAGTTTGAAGGACAAACCAAAACAAAACTGCAGAATAGCGAAATTGAAGGGATAATTAACTCAATTGTATATGAGAAGCTTATGGTGTTCTTTGAAGAGAATCCTAAAGAAGCGAAACATATTGCAATGAAAGCGATTCTTGGTGCTAGATCTCGTGAAGCTGCTCGTAAAGCTAGAGAGTTGACTAGAAGAAAATCTGTTTTGGAAAGTGGAAGTCTTCCTGGTAAATTAGCTGATTGCTCAATACAAGATCCGTCTCAAACTGAGATCTTCCTGGTTGAAGGTGATTCTGCCGGTGGCTCTGCAAAAATGGGAAGAGATAGAACTTTTCAGGCAATTCTGCCGCTTTGGGGAAAAATGCTCAATACTGAAAAAGCTAGAATTGATAAAGTACTTAACAATGATAAGATACAACCTATCATTTTGGCTCTTGGTGCTGGCATTGGTGATGAATTCGATATTTCAAAACTGCGTTACAATAAAGTAATTATTATGGCGGATGCTGATGTGGACGGTCAGCATATTGCAACTTTACTACTTACATTCTTTTTCAGATATATGCGTCCTTTGGTGGAATATGGTCACATTTATATAGCAAAACCACCTCTATTCCTTGTAAAAAAAGGAAGAAGCAAAAAGTATACATTCTCAATAAAAGAGAGAGATGATGTGATGAAAGAAATGGGCAATCGTGGTTTGCATATTCAAAGGTATAAAGGTCTTGGTGAAATGAATGCTGATCAGTTATGGGATACTACACTTGATCCGGAAAGAAGAATACTTATTTCTGTGAAGATAGATGATGCAATAGAAGCAGATAGAATGTTCACAATATTAATGGGTGATGATGTAGAGCCACGAAGAGAATTTATCGAGCGGAATGCACAATATGCTCAGGTCGATGTTTAGGGGGATGAATGATACACGATAGATCGAGAATAGAATTATTAGAAATAGAAGATGTACTAAAAAAGTCGTATCTGGCATATTCAATGAGTGTTATTGTTTCCAGAGCATTACCTGATGTTCGAGATGGGTTAAAACCTTCGCAGCGAAGGATACTTTATGCTATGAACGAACTTAATTTAGCTCCCGGTAAAGGTTTTAGAAAATGTGCTAAGATCGCCGGTGATACTTCCGGTAACTATCATCCGCATGGTGAACAGGTTATTTATCCAACTTTAGTTAGAATGGCTCAAGAATGGAGCTTACGGTATATGCTGGTTAATGGTCAAGGTAACTTTGGTTCTCAAGATGGTGACCCTCCTGCTGCTATGCGTTATACTGAAGCAAGACTTCAAAAAGCTGCTGTAGACCTCATGGATGATCTTGATAAGGACACCGTAGACTATAAAACAAATTATGATGATACAAGAAAAGAACCCGTAGTTTTCCCATCTAAATTCCCTAATCTTATGGTTAATGGCTCATCTGGTATCGCTGTGGGAATGGCAACTAACATGGCTCCACATAATGTTAGTGAAATTTGTGATGGCATCACTGCTTATGTTGATAATCCTGAAATGGAACCTGCGGATTTTTTAAAGTATATAAATGGACCTGATTTCCCAACAGGCGGGTACATTATTGGGAAACAAGGGATTAAAGATTACTTTGAGACAGGGCACGGTCGGGTAATTATGCGTGGTAAGGCTGCTATTGAAACAAAGAACAACGGCTCTGAAATGATCGTGATCACAGAAATTCCCTATATGCTTAATAAAAGTCTCTTGATCCATAAAATTGTTAGTGTTGTAAAAGATAAACGAATCGAAGGTATTAGTGATATTCGTGATGAGTCCGGACGACAAGGAATGCGTCTCGTAATTATTGTAAAAAGAAATTATGAGGCAAGTTCAGTCTTGAATAAATTGTATAAATACACACAATTACAAGAAAGTTTCAGTGTTAATAACAGAGCTTTGGTGAAAGGTATCCCAATGGTTATTAACATGAAAGATATGATCTCAAATTATGTTGATTTCCGTCATGAAGTGATAGTTCGCAGAACCAAGTTTGAACTCAAAAATGCTGAGGAGCGTCTTCATATCTTAGAAGGTTATAGAATTGCTTTAGATAATATTGATGAGATCATCGCTACTATTAAGGCATCTAAGAATGCTCAGGAAGCAGGCATTAAATTGCAGGAGAAATTCAAACTTTCTGAAATCCAGGCAAAAGCTATTTTGGAAATGAGACTGCAAAAACTTACTGGGCTTGAGAGAGAAAAAATTGAACAAGAATATAAAGATATTATAAAAACAGTTAAAAAACTTAAAGGTATTCTGGAAGAAAGATCAATTCGAATGGATATTATTAAAACAGAAGTTGCTGAGATCAAGAAAAAATATGCTGATCTTAGAAGAACAACTATCTTAGAAGGTTCTGCAGATATTGAAACTGAGGATATGATAGCTGATGAAGAGATGGTTATAACAATTTCCCGTCATGGATATATAAAACGTCTCCCAATAAGAACTTATAGGAATCAGGGAAGAGGCGGAAAAGGATTATCCGGTTCAAACCTTAAAGATGAAGACTTTATAGAAAGTATCTTTGTTGCATCGACACATGCTTACATTCTGTTCTTTACAGATCACGGAATCTGTCACTGGCTCAAGGTTCATAGAATACCTAGTTTGGGAAGACTTGCACGGGGAAAAGCAATAGTGAATCTTCTTCAACTTGAACGTAATGAAAAGATTGAGGCATTTGTAACTGTGAAGGATTTTAATGATCCGTATTATGTTACAATGGTAACAAAAAATGGTACAATTAAAAAATCTGAATTGAAATCTTTTTCAAGACCAAGAGTTAATGGTATAATAGCTATAAAATTATTGGAAGGCGATAAACTGATTGAAGCAAAAATAACCGAAGGTGATAACGACATTATCCTAGCTACTAGAAATGGTTATGCAAATAGGTTTAACGAAACTGACGCTAGATCCATGGGAAGAAATTCACAGGGTGTGCGTGGTATACGTCTTAGAGATGATGATCAGGTAGTTGCTATGGTAGTAATAAGACGTGAAGGTACACTTTTGTCTATAAGTGAGAATGGATTTGGAAAGCGAACAGAAATCAGTGGTTATAAAGTAACAAAACGTGGTTCAAAAGGGGTTATTACACTTAAAACTACTAAACGTAATGGTAAGTTGATCTCACTTCTAGAGGTTGTAGATAACGATGATCTTATGATCGTTACGAGGGAAGGCATGATCATTCGCCAGTCTGTCAATAAAATCTCAATTATAGGTAGGAATACACAAGGTGTGAAATTAATTGCACTCAACGATAAAGATAAAGTGTATGATATTGCGAGAATTGTTGCAGAAGAAGAACAGGAAGACGGTGAAGAAAATTCTGAATCTCAAGATCAAATTCCCAAAAATGATTTATTAGAAGATAATAATATAGTTAAAGCAAATGAACAACCTCTCGATGAGGGAATTACAGATGAAACAGAAGATACTGTTGATGATTCTCATGAGGAAATAATTGAAGAAGAAAAAAATATCAACGAAGAAGTTTCTGAAGGTGCTGGAAAAGAAATAATAGATGAACCTGTTGGGAAAAATGATGATACCGTAGAACAGGAAATCGATTTCGAACTTGACAGCTAAGATACAATAATAAGTTTTATAAAAAAAAATGCAGAGACGATTTTTTATGGTCGTCTCTGTTAATATGTGAGGTAAAATTATGAAACGATACATTTTCTCATTACTATTGTTTGTCTTATTATTTTCTGCCTGTACAATTAAATATGTTCCTGTTCAAGCTGATGGTGTTACAGTTACAGATGATTTCGGGATAAATCGGACAAAAGCTTATACTTTTGCTGCTGCAAATGAATATTGGAATAAAGAACCACAGGAACTAACAAATTATTTCACTACATTTTATATCTCGATTCAGAATAGAAAACGGGATAATCTGAAAGTTGAAATGAGCGATTTTGGTTTAATTGACCAAAATGGAAATCAATATGATATAGTCACTCAGGACTATATTGAAAATCTGCTGGCTCCCAGACAGATTGATTATCTTTTAATAAACGAAAATAAAAAAGAATTTATTGATACAGAAGAGTTTTTTATTGAACAAAAACAGGTTATGGAAGAGTGGCGAACAGCTCAGAATAATTTAATAACTTATTCATTTCATTTTGGGAACATCTTACCTGGAGCAAAGAAATCGGGTTACATTTTCTTCCCAAAATTAGAATCTGAAAATGCCGAATGTGAACTGAGATACAATGATAAGAGTATTAAATTTATCAGACTTGATCAGAAAAAGAAACAAGAAAAAGAATAAATTAAAAATAGAAGATATTAAACCTTCAAGGATATTAGATTTTTGAAGGTTTTTGGTTTTTTCAAAGCATTGACAAATTATCAAAAAATAAAATTCTCGCACAAAATTGATATATATAAAAGGATATGAATATGTTAGATTTTATTAAAGACACAAAAAGAACTCATTATGCTGGAAAATTGAGCAAACAAAATGTTGGTGAAAATATAACCTTGATGGGGTGGGTTCATCGTCGTAGAGATCTCGGTGGATTAATTTTTATCGATCTTAGAGATGTTTCAGGAAAAGTTCAAATCGTATTTCGTCCTGAGCAAGAAATAGTTCATGCAAAAGCAGGTAAGCTAAGAAATGAATATGTGATAGCTGTAACCGGAAAGGTTATTCTACGTGATCAACAAAATATTAATAAAGAGATGAAGACAGGTGAAATCGAAATTGAAGCACAAGAATTGCTCCTTCTCAATAATTCAGAACCATTGCCTGTTCAAATTAATGAAAATGTTCTGGCAGAAGAAGACCTCCGTCTTAAATATAGATATCTTGACCTGCGTCGTAAAAAGCTGAAGGATATAATTCTAATCCGTCACAAGATTGTTTTTGCGATAAGAGAATTTCTTGTAAAAAAAGATTTTTACGAAATTGAAACTCCAATGTTGATGAAAAGCACACCTGAAGGTGCGAGAGATTTTCTTGTTCCCAGTCGGGTGCATAACGATAAGTTTTTTGCACTTCCACAATCTCCTCAGATATATAAACAACTTCTTATGATTGGAGGCTTTGACAGATATTTCCAGATTGCTCGTTGTTTCCGCGACGAAGACCTAAGAGCTGATAGACAACCGGAATTCACTCAACTTGATCTTGAAATGAGTTTTGTAACTCAAGAAGAAATTTTCCAAATTATGGAAGAGCTATTCAAATACATCTTTAATGAAGTTATTAATATTGATCTTCCAATTCCATTTCCTCATTTAACTTATAAACGGTCGATGAATCGTTACGGTTCAGATAAACCTGATACACGTTTTGGTATGGAATTGAACGATCTCTCCGAGATTTTGGCAAATTCTGGATTCAAAGTTTTTAGTGGAGCTTTACAAACTGGTGGTAGCGTACGATGTATAGTCGCATCTGGTTGTGCAGGATATTCCAGAAAACAGATAGATATGCTTACTGATAGAGCAAAACATGTTGGTGGTAAAGGACTTGCTTATGTAAAATATCAAGATGGGGAATTCCAATCAGGTATTACAAAATTCCTTTCAGATGAGGAGAAGAAGCAGATTATTAAATCTACTGGAGCAGAGGATGGAGACCTTATCCTCTTTGCTGCTGATACAAATAAGATCGTGTTTAAAGTCCTTTCTGAAATCAGGAATTATCTTGGAAAGGAACTTGAACTTTATGATCCAAAGCAGTTTAATTTATTATGGATCACTGATTTCCCATTATTTGAATACAACGATGATGAAGAGTGTTGGAAAACAGCACATCACATGTTCACTCTACCAAAAGAAGAACATCTTAAATATTTTGAAACAGGCGAATATGGAAAGATAGAAGGTCAATTATATGATCTTGTTTGTAATGGTTTAGAACTTTCTTCCGGTAGTATTCGTTGTCACAGATTAGATATTCAAAAGAAAATATTTGATGTTTTGGGATTCTCCGAAGAAGAACTGGATGAAAAATTTGGTTTCTTCCTGAATGCACTAAGATACGGAACTCCCCCTCATGGTGGAATTGCACCGGGAATAGATAGAATGGTTATGATTATGAGCGGTGCTAAATCAATTCGCGATGTAATCGCCTTCCCAAAAACACTTCAAGCAACTGACATGATGAGTGAATCTCCTGCAAAGGTATCACAAAAGCAACTGGATGAGCTGGGAATAAAATTAGCCACGAAGCCACAAAAACACGAAGAAGAATAAAAAAAGAATATCCAATATCCAACACGGAACAATGAAGTGAAAGCTCCCCGTTGCAAGGGGAGGTGCACGAAGTGCAGAGGGGTTTTTAAATAATGAAATTCATTAGATTTGGTATATTTAAAAATATAATTCAGCTGAACTTCCTTTCATTTTCCTCTTACAAATGGGGATTGATTTAAGCTTTGAATAAAAAAAATTATATGAAAAAAATTGCATCAATCACTTTCGGCTGTAAAGTTAATCAATACGAGACATCCTGTATTGTAGATGAATTTACACAAGCAGGCTATCAAATTACTGAATTTGATAAACCTGCTGATGTTTATATAATAAATACCTGCACCGTAACGAATAGAACAGATTATAAAAGCAGAAATGCTATTCGAAAAGCGTTAAATCAAAAGCAGATTGACCCCGAGGTAAAAGTAATTGTAACAGGGTGCTATTCTCAAAGAAAAAAAAAAGAGATAGAGGAATTGGGTGAAGTTGATCTGATAATTGATAATAATAGTAAAAGCAAAATATTTGAAAAATTAAATTCAGGAACATATATCTTCAGAGATATAAAAGATCAGCATAATTTTGACGAAATATCTACAACTAAGATGTTGGATAAAACTAGAGCATTTATTAAGATACAAGATGGCTGCGACTATTACTGTGCTTACTGTGCAATTCCTTACGCCAGAGGGCATTCCAGAAGCAGAAAGAAAAATAATATTCTAAATCAAATTAAAAAACTGGCTGATAATGGTTATAAAGAATTTGTGCTAGGTGGAATTAATCTAGGGCTTTATGGAGCAGAATTTAATTACTCTCTGGCAAAATTACTTTATGAGATCGAGAAAATAAATGGTGTTGAACTTATTAGGTTGAGTTCTATTGAACCACAACTTTTTACTGATAAATTATTAGAATATTTTACTAAAAGTAAAAAGATGTGCCATCATTTTCATATCCCGCTTCAAGTTGGATGCGATGAATTACTTAATAGTATGGGAAGACGATATACAATTAAACAATTCCAAGATACAATTATGAAAATAAGGGAAATATTCCTTGATGTTGCAATTGGGATCGATGTAATAGCAGGACTTCCAGGTGAGACAGAAGAGCTTTTCAAAAAAACACATCAATTTCTTTCCAACCTCGATTTTACCTATCTTCATGTTTTTTCCTATTCCAAAAGATCGGGAACTCGTGCAGAAAAAATGAAAGGTCATGTTAATGGAAAGATCATAAAAAAGAGAAGCAATGAATTGATTTCTATCTCAATAGTAAAACTTGCTGAATATACAGATTTTATAATAAAAAATAATATTGAACTTAAGGGAATAATTGAGAAAAGATCTGATAGATATTGGACAGCACTTTCAGATCATTATGTTCGTATTTTCGTAAAAAGTGAAGAAAATATAGAGAAAAAGTATTTACATTTCCGTCCAGTTTCTAAAAAGTACACTGGAATTAAAGTTGAGATAATATAATTTATGGTATATTGATGATAGAAATTAATAATCTTTCAATAAGTTTTGGTGAGCAGCAAATTTTAAAAAATATCGATCTTACTATACCGGAAAACCAAATAACAATAATTGTAGGACAGAGTGGAACCGGAAAAAGTGTCTTAATGAAATCTATTGAAGGTCTCATTGAACCAGTTGAAGGTTCAATTATTATTGATGAGAAAGACCTTTTTATATTGAATAAATTTGAACTCAATAAAACCCGAAAGAAAATGGCAATGCTGTTTCAGGATTCAGCATTACTGGATTCAATGAATGTTTATCAGAATGTGGCACTTCCTTTAATTGAACATACAGATCTTTCTGAAGTTGCCATCCTAAAAGAAGTTAAGGAAAAACTGGAATTGGTCGGGTTGGAAAATGTTCTAACAAAAATGCCTGCAGAACTTAGCGGTGGTATGAAGAAGAGAGTTGCTCTAGCTAGAGCAATAATTCTAAAACCAAAATATATAATTTATGATGAACCTACAACAGGACTGGATCCTATTATCGCGGATGAAATTTCCAACCTGATACTTAAGTTGCAGAACCAATATGACATAGCTTCAATCATCATAACCCATGATATGGATTGCATTAGAAAGGTCAAAGGGCATATAGCTATGATTCATGATAAAAAAATAGTTTTTGACGGAACCTTTAATAATTTTATTAATGATGAAAGAAAAATAATAAAAGAATTTGTGAAATAAGGAAAGAATATGAAATTCTATCAGAATAAAAAAAATACAGAATTCAAAGTTGGTTTATTTACCATTATTGCAATTGTTGTGCTTGCTACTTCTTATATGTGGTTTACCGAAACCCTGCAAAGTAAGAATATGACAGTAATAAAAGTAAAATTTTGTAATGCTGGAAATATTGAGGTAGGCAGTAGTGTAACTGTGAACGGAGTAAAAAAGGGTCGTGTTAAAAATATTGAAATAGCCCCGGATGGAGTTGTAATCGATCTGCAAGTTAAAATAGATTTCCCACTAAAGGAAGGCACACAATTTTCTATTATTGAATCTAATATGATGGGTGATGTTCAGATTGAGATCATTCCATCATTTCAAGGTAAAGATCTAGATTTAACTCAGATTCAGAATGGAGAGAAAAGATATGGACTGATGAAACTTGTTTCCGAGCTCAGCAGCGTAATTACCGATTTCCAAATGATAATGGATAAGATCGCTGGAGATGAAAATTTTGTGATTCGGATAGATTCGGTGATCGATACAACCCAGATGGTTATAAATAAGATCAATAGAAGTCTTGATAAAAATACAGAAGAATTTGAAAGACTTATTATCAACGCAAATCAACTAACAGCAAAGCTGAATAAACTTGTTACAACAAATGAGGAAAGTATTTCCAATTCAATGGCAAAATCTTCAGAAATAATTGCATCTATCAATTCTACTTTGGATGATATCAAAGAAACATCGATAAGTATTCGTAATATTACCGAGAAAATGCAAAGTGAGAAAAGCACTATTAATAAATTCATGAGCGAAGGTGAATTATACGAAAATTTAATGCGTTCATCCGCAAGATTGGATTCCTTACTGAAAGATATTAAAGATAATCCCAAGAGATATTTTAACATCAAGATTCTTTAAATTTAAAGAAATGGACAGGATTAAAGGATTTGAAGGATGAAGTATAAAGAATTGGATAAAATATCATTAGTTATATTATCCAGAGCTTGTGTTATCCTGCTTGCCAAGTCGTAGCTTTGCGAAGACTGGAGCGGAGTCGAAGGACGAAGGATAATAAGTGATGAAATGATGACTCGACACTTCGATACGTCCCGAAACATTCGGGACTACTCGGTGTGACAGATAGATTCGTTACTAAATATAATTCGTGTAAATTAGTGGTTAAAAAATTTAGGAGAATAAATGAAAAAATTCGTACTTATAACTTTAATGATACTTGTTTCCCTTCAACTCTTTGCATACAGTTTTGGTAAGAATAAAATCCAGAATTCTAAAATGGAATGGGAAAAAATAGAATCTCTTCATTTTGATATTTATTACCCAAGCCAAAATAAAGAGTTTGGTAAACTTGCAGTTCTTGTAGCCGAGGAAGCATACTATCAATTGAAAAAAGATTTTAAACGTCCTGTTATGAACAGGATTCCAATAATATTATATAAATCACACGATGATTTTGAAGCTACAAATGTTATTGGTGCACTCTTGGGAGAAGGTGTTGGTGGTTTTACTGAAACTGCTCATAATAAGGTTGTAGTTCCATTTGATGGTGATTACAAAAAAATGGAAGAAATCCTTACGCACGAACTCACTCATGCTTATGTTAACGAAACGAATAATAATAGAAGAAGATTACTCACGATGAATAACTTGCCATTCTGGTTTCAGGAAGGATTACCTGAATTTGAGTCTGTTCATGGTGAATCGGTTTACAATAATATGTTCGTTATTGATCTGTTACTTAACGATAGAATTGGAAATTTGGCAATGATCGGTGGGTATTATGCTTATAGATTGGGTGAATCTTTTCTTGTATTTGTGGAAGAAGAATTTAACCGGAATAAAGTTATGGAACTTTTCTATGCAATCCGGTTTAATAGGAATACTGATATTGCCTTCAAAAAAGTTTTTGGAGAAGATTTTGAACATGTACAGCTTTGTTGGAAGAACTTCCTTAAAAGAAAGTATTACCCTCAATTTGCCGAATATGATATTCCTCACGAAGTATTTTCCAGAATGACGGATCATAATGAGGATGGATCTTCACTCAATTATGCTCCCAGATT